>JACCEC011873245.1_pt1 | contig 12263 bp, 9 predicted proteins | sample 7450121 | NCBI WGS metagenome assembly JACCEC01 (sample SAMN15323455, study PRJNA562643) | freshwater metagenome | isolation source: river surface water | place: USA:Blue River Watershed | collected 2017-08-18 | reverse complement strand
TGATGGCGCGCTCGCCATCGGGGCCCAATAGGCCTGGCGATAAGGCATGGGCACCCATTACTTCCTCAAGTGTGGCAGCCACTGCGCCAGGCTGCTCGAGAATCTCTTTGTGCATGTAATGGGCATGCGGGCCCAATTCAACATCATCAGCCGAGAGACTGCTGACGACCGTATTGCGATGAATTTTCTCGCCCCGGGCGTCGCAGAGTTCGGCTGACGTGGCGGTGAGCCTCACCAGATCACCGTCTTCTAGGTAAATAATGTTTTTTGTAACCTTGAGTAGGGCTGAGGTATCCGAGGCTAAAAACATTCCCTGTTGATTTTCAGTTAGCCCAATCAACAGCGGCGCACGCTGCCGCGTGCCGACGAGCTCCTGCGGATCTTGGCTGCTCATGACCGCAATCGCATAGGCGCCTTTCAGCTGCTGACGGGCCTCATGCACAGCCTGCTGAAGGCTTTTGCAGCGTTGACGATAAAGATGAATCAGGTGGGCAATGACTTCGGTGTCGGTCTCGGAGTGAAAGACGTAGCCCTGGCCTGAAAGCGACTCTCGTAGCACGTCGTGATTCTCGATAATTCCGTTATGAACAACGCAGATAGCCAGGCCATCGCGTTCCGAAAGATGGGGGTGGGCATTAGTCGCAGTTACACCGCCATGAGTGGCCCAGCGGGTATGGGCGATGCCCATCGTTGCAATTTCACCGGAAGATTTCTGCTCCAACTCTGCGACCCGGCCCACGGCCCGAATGCGGTGAATGTCGTTTGCTGTCGCAATCGCCAGTCCCGCGGAGTCGTATCCCCGATACTCGAGTTTCTTGAGGCCCTCAATCAAAATTGGAACAACATTTTTCCCTGAACTCGGAGCGACGACCGCTCCGACAATGCCACACATATCAGTGTTCCTTTTTCTGGGGCCGCCGGTAATTTTTGATCGTGACCTGCTGGGCCCTTGAGATCGTCAGCGCGTCTTCAGGCGCATCCTGGGTTAGCGTTGTGCCTGCACCGAGAGTAGCGCCCCTGCCAACAGTCACAGGCGCCACCAGCTGAGTGTCCGAGCCGATAAAGACATCATCTTCAATAATCGTACGGTGTTTTTCCGCACCATCGTAGTTGCAGGTAATCGTGCCTGCCCCAACATTGACCCGACTGCCGATGCTGGCATCACCAAGATAGGAAAGATGGTTGGCCTTGGATCGTGGTCCCAGCACGCTATTTTTTACTTCAACAAAATTTCCGATATGCACGCCCTCTGCAAGTTCGGTGCCGGGCCGCAGCCGGGCGTAGGGTCCGATAATCGATTTGGGGCCAATAGACGCACCATCAATATGACTAAAAGCTTCGATAACAGTGTCTTGGCCAATGCGAGCATTACGAATCACGCAGTGCGGGCCAATGACAGCACCTGCTGCAATCTGAACGGTGCCTTCAAAAACACAGCCGATACTGATACTGACATCTGGTGCGCATTCAAGCTGGCCGAGCACGTCAATTCTCTCGGGATCCTGCAGCCGAACACCTCCAGACATGAGCTGTTGAGCAATGCTGCGCTGATAAACCCGTTCGATTTGGGCCCGATCTTCCTGGCTATTTACGCCGAGAATTTCTTCGATATGTTCACACCGCAGGGCATGAACCGCTTTGCCCTCAGCCACTGATTTTGCAATGATATCGGTGAGGTAAAACTCATTTTGGGCATTCCGGTTATCGATCGCAGATACCCATGCAGCAAGAAGCTTTGCTGGCGCCGCCATAAACCCAGTATTGACCTCACAAATTGAGCGAACGGCAGCATCAGCATCTTTTTCTTCTACAACTTTTTGGATATTTTGATCCGCGTCGCGAACAATTCGCCCGTAGCCGGTCGGGGAGTCGAGCATGGCGGTGAGTACCGCCAGACCGCGATTTTTCTCTGCGGTATCCAGTAGCCGGTGTAGGGTATGGCTAGTGATTAAGGGAACGTCGCCATACAGAATCAGTGCAGCGGACTGGAGATCAAGCTTCGGTAGTGCCTGGGCCACTGCATGGCCGGTACCCTGAGGCGGATCCTGGATGACCCAGTCAATTGGGGCGGCTTTGAAGATTTCGGGTAGCGCCTGTATCGCAGCTCTGACTTGGTCTGCGCCGTGTCCAATCACGACAATAATTTTTTTCGGTTGTAGTGCCTGTGCAGTCCTCAGCACGTGGCCCAGCATCGGCAGGCCCCCAACGGGATGGAGCACCTTGGGCAGCCCGGAGCGCATCCGGGTTCCTTTGCCGGCTGCCAGAATGACGACATTCATACGTGCCGGGCTTCCCCGCCATGGCCGTGGGCCCGATTCGGTGAAATCGTGGAGCCAATCAGCATGCCGAGTACGCTGGCAATTAGACCGATGAGCTGAGGTTCGACAGGTTCTTCAATCCCAAGGGTCTCCAGCACCAGCCAGACACTCAGGCCTGCGGTGATAGCAAGCCCCGCCCCGAGATTGCTCGCTTTTTTCCAAAAAAGGCCTGCTGCCAGCGGCACGAAGGCTCCGGCAAGTGTGATGCGGTAGGCATTTTCGACCATACCATGGATGCTTTCATCGGTCATGATCGAATAAAACGTCACGATGATCGTGAAAATCAATACGGTCATTCGCAGTGACCAGAGGAACTGCTGATCATTCATGCGGGGTGCAAAGCCCTTTAACACGTTTTCAGCAAAAGTCACGGAAGGCGCCAAGAGCGTGCCCGAGGCGGTACTCATGATTACCGAGATCAGCGCCCCAAAGAAAATCACCTGTAGCCAGAAAGGCATATGGCCCATGATCAGCGAGGGCAGAATCATCTGTGAGTCTTCTTCAAGAAACTTTTTAACCATTTCTGGATCGATAATGGTCGCGGTGTACGCCAAAAATAGCGGCACTGCGGCAAAAAAGAAGTAACTCAGGCCGCCAAGAGTCGTGCCCCATACGGCAACCGTCTCATTTTTTGATGAATTCACGCGCTGGAAAACATCTTGCTGGGGAATTGATCCGAGGGCCATTGTGACCAGTGCTGCGACCCAGCCGAGAATTTCAATTCCATCCATGCTCGGGAGCCACTCAAATTTCCCCTCTGCGGCGGCTTTGGCAAAGACCTGGGCGATGCCACCGGCCTGGTCAGCCGCATTCTGAGTGACCAAAAGCAGTCCAATCACGATCACAATCATCTGCACAAACGTCGTGAGTGCTACCGACCACATGCCGCCGAAGATGGTGTAGACCAGCACTACAGCGGCGCCAATCAGCATGCCCTGGGTCTGAGAGATCACATCTTCCGACAGCACATTAAAGACTAGTCCGAGAGCAGTGATTTGCGCTGATACCCACCCTAGATATGAGATGACGATGCAGATGGACAAAATCAGCTCGGTCTGACGGTTATAGCGAATACGAAAGTAGTCGCCCAGAGTCAGTAGATTCATTTTGTAGAGTGGCCGGGCAAATACCAAGCCAAACAGCACCAGGCATAGCGATGCCCCGAGCGGATCCGAAATCAGACCGCGCGCGCCTTCTTCAAGAAAGGTGGCAGAAATGCCCAGTACGGTCTCTGCACCAAACCAGGTCGCGAATACCATTGCCAGTACGACGGCCATTGGCAGATTACGCCCGGCGGTCACGTAGTCGCGTGCATTGTGGACTTTAGTGGCGCCATATAAACCGATAGCAATCGATATGAGCAGATAAGCGATGACCAAACCGAGCAGCATGGAGACCTCCTTTCGGCAGCAAGCGGGAATGCAGGAAAGACCCGATTATAGGAGGGGGTGCTAGGCCTTTTGGTTTAGAAAAAGAGCGGGGTTCCACCAAGTTCGAGCCCTAAAACAGCGAGCACGGCAAGCAGTAATCCGGCCAAGATCCAAATCGCCCGGCGCAGCCGCTGCTGTTCGGCGGCGAGCTCGCGCAATCGGATCTGGATGTCGCCATGGCCACCCTGTGCCGCCTGAGCGAGCGCCTGATGGACAAGCCGTGGCAGCTGAGGCAGGGTCTGGGCCCAGCGTTCGGATTCTTTTTGCAGATTTTTTCTGAGCGCCCGAAAGCCAATCTGTTCCTGCATCCAGCGTTCCAGAAATGGCATCGCGGTCTTCCAGAGGTCGAGATCGGGGTCCAGCTGCCGGCCGAGGCCCTCCACATTGAGCAGCGTTTTTTGTAGCAAGGTCAGCTGCGGCTGGATCACGACATTAAAGCGGCGCGAGACCTGAAAAAGCCGAACCAGTACCTGCCCCAGAGAAATCTCTTTTAACGGCCGGTCAAAAAAGGGCTCACAGACCCCGCGGATTGCAATTTCAAGCGCATCAACCCGACTCTCGGCAGGCACCCAGCCGGATTCGACATGCAGCTCCGCTACGCGCCGGTAGTCACGGCGAAAAAAAGCGAGAAAATTTTGTGCGAGATAGTTTTTATCGACCTCAGACAGCGTGCCCACAATGCCGAAGTCCAGCGCAATATATTTTCCAAAGTGCGGCCCCCGATCGGCCACCAGAATATTTCCCGGGTGCATATCGGCATGAAAGTAGCCATCACGAAATACCTGGGTGAAAAAAATCTCTACGCCATGCCGTGAGAGCTGCTTTAAATCAACGCCCTTGGCCTTGAGCTCCTCAAAGCGATTAATTGGGATGCCATAGATACGCTCCATAACAATCACATCTGGCCGACAGAGATCCCAAATCATCTCTGGAATTTTTAAAAGTCCTGAGTCGGCGAAATTGCGACGCAGCTGGCTTGCATTGGCAGCCTCACGAACAAGATCAAGCTCATCATGCAGATAGCCATCAAACTCTTCGACGTTTTCAACGGGCTTTAGCCGCCGGCCATCGCTAGAGAATCGCGCAACAAATCGTGCAATCAGTTTTAGCCAGGCCAGGTCCTGCTCAATAATTTTCAGCATGCCAGGCCGCAATACCTTGACGGCGACTTCGCGGCCATCGATGAGCCGGCCAAGATGGACCTGTGCGATCGATGCGCTGGCAATCGGGGTGCGGTCGAATTCGGAAAACAGGGCAGAGATGGATTTTCCGAACGCGCGCTCAATCGTGGCGACTGCAAGATCTGAGTCAAAAGGCGGTACCTGATCCTGAAGTTTGGCCAGTTCATCTGCGATGTCCTCTGCTAAGACATCGCGTCGGGTTGAGAGCACCTGGCCGAACTTCACAAAGATTGGTCCGAGCTCCTCCAGTGCCAGCCGCAGCCGAACGCCACGTGGTGTGGTGATGGTGCGGCCGATGCGCGAGAGCTTTAAAACAGTAGTGAGCAGCCGGGAGTCAAAGGTTCGGGCAGCCCCATCCAGCGCGAGCTGATCTAGGCCATGACGGAGAAAAACACGAACAATTGCGAGAAGTCGAAATAACGAGCGCATGATCCGGGTCTAGCAGTTCGGATCAAAAGCCCGATCACCATCTGGATTCGGAATAGAGTCTGGGCGGATATTCTTGAAATCGTGGCGGCGGGGATCCAGCAGATGCGAGGGCGTCACATTGCCCAAGGCCTGAAACATGGTGGCGGTGCGGCCGGGAGTCTGACGATCCCATTCCTGCAGCATGCGTTTGATTTGTTGGCGCTTAAGGTTTTCTTGCGAACCACACAAATCACAGGGGATGATTGGAAATTCCTGTAGCTCGGCCCAGCGCTGCAAATCGGATTCTTCGCAATACGCTAGCGGTCGAATCACCACATGCCGGCCATCATCCGACACCAGTTTCGGCGGCATCGACTTTAGGCGTCCACCGAAAAAAAGGTTTAAGAAAAATGTCTGCAGGATGTCATCACGATGGTGGCCTAAAGCAATCTTGGTTGCACCCAGCTCTGAGGCCAGACGATAGATGATTCCGCGCCGCAGGCGTGAGCACAATGAGCACATGGTTTTGCCCTCCGGGATCACACGTTTCACAATTGAATAGGTATCTTGGGCCTCAATGTGAAACTTAACACCGCGCTGGCGGAGGTAGTCGGGCAGCGTGTCTTTGGGGAAGCCGGGGTGTCCTTGGTCCAGATTGACCGCAATCAATTCAAAAGTGATCGGCGCGCGGGCCTGCAGACTTAAAAGAACATCCAATAGGCCATAACTGTCTTTGCCACCTGACATACACACCATGACCCGATCGCCGGCTTCAATCATGTTGAAATCGATAATGGCCTGGCCGGTGAGCCGGTGCAGGCGCTTTGAGAGTTTGTTGGCCTCGAAGGCTGCTTTATCGTGATGTCCCATAACGGCTAGCCCCAGCGAAAGACTTCGATGCCCACTGTTCTGCAATCCGGATAAACATCGGGCTTCTGGCTTTCGGCCCGAACCGCGCGCACGCCTGGTGTTTTAAGGCAGAGTTCACAGATCTGATCGAGCAGCGTCTCTTGGAGATTAAAGTGTCGCGACTGGGCAAGGGTTTTCACGCCGAGCCGGACAAAGTCATAGTCAATGACATCCTTCACTTCGTCATGGGCTGAGGTGCTGGCGCTTATTGGAACAAAGAGGTCAATGCTGATCAGGACGCGCTGGGGGGCTTTTTTTTCAAAGTCATGAAAGCCAATCGATGCGTCGATCGAGAGATCGTGCAGAAAAATTCTCCTGCAGTCTGAGAGTCGTGGGTCAAGCAGCATCATCATGATCGAATCATCATCATGACATCCCGCGGCAGCGGACTGAGATGCTGGCCGCCATCGACCAGCAGCATGGTACCGGTCACTGCCCGCGCTTGCGCCAGCCAGACCACTGCATCGGCAATCTCGCCAGGCCGGCTAGAGGCACCCAGCGGTGTCATCGAATGGGCCTTTTGAAACTCTGCCTCGGTCTGGTCGGCAGAAGGCAGCGTAATACCGGGTGCAATCGCTACAACCCGCAGCACAGGTGCTAGTGCGGCCGCGCATAGTCGTGTGGCTTCGAGTAGCGCTGCTTTGGAGAGCGTATAGGAAAAAAAATCAGGATTCGGGTTCACGAGCTTTTGATCAAGAAGATGGATGACAACGCCCGCAGGGTCTTGGCCGTGTTGATGGCCTAGTGCGAGAAACTGATGCAGGTGGCGGGTCAGCAGCACAGGTGCAATGAGATTGGTCTGGGTATGGGACTCAAGAAGTGCTGCACTCACAGTCTCGGGCCGATCAAACTCAAACTGCGAGGCGTTATTGATAATGCAAGATAGCCGCGGGAAGCGCCCGATGACGCGATCAAAGAGCTGCTCGATGGCCTGGGCTGACGCGAGATCAGATTGAAAACAGGCGGCCGCTCGGTCCTGCTGCGTCAGGGCATTGGCCAGATCCTCGGCCGCTGATCGGGAGTGTTGGTAATGAATGGCGACATCCCAGCCAGCAGCCGACATTGACTGCGCGATGGTTGCACCCAATCGGATTGCAGCACCCGTGATCAGGCAGGCAGGCCGCGCGGCGGATGCGGAGGGATTGCTGGGCTGAGCTGCTGGCATGGCCTGAAGTTTAGCTTTGATACCCTGAAGGACATGGATGAGCTGTCGTTACGGATTCGCACCCAGATTGAGCAGGCAGGCGGCTGGATTGGATTTGATGAATTCATGCATCTGGCCCTGTATACCCCACGGCTCGGCTACTACTGCGGCGGAGGGGAGCCTTTTTCGTCAGAAAAATCATTGGCGGGCGGGGATTTCATCACCGCGCCAATGCTTGGCCCCTGGCTGGCCAAGGCCATTTGGTCCTGGGCCCAGCCGCTTCGGCAGGCGCTCGGCCAATCGGGTGGTAAGACGTCTGCCTTGCGCATTCGCGAGTTTGGCGGCGGGCGGGGTGATTTAGCAGCCGGCCTTCGAGAGGCCGCCCAGGCAGGTGAGATCGCGCTTGAAATGATTGAGCCCAGCGCCGATTTGCGGCACCAACAGCAGCAGCGGATGTCCGGGGATCACCAGATTCAATGGCAAAAAAGCCCGATAGCTGGATTCTCGGGCCTGATTTTGGCCAACGAGGTCTTAGATGCCATGCCCGTGAAATGTTTTGAGTGGGCAGGCGGGGATCGGGTGTTGGAGTGGGGGGTCAGTCTTGATTCAGACGCGCTGGCTGCTTCAGCGCACCGATCGGGCTTTTGCTGGTCCAGTCGTCCCGCAGGGCCGATGCTTCAGCAGGCGGTAATGCAGCGGCAGTCATCTGCCGTGCAGCGTGGCCTGCCCTGGGACCCGGGCTATCGTGGTGAGTGGGCGCCTTGGACTGGCCCATGGCTGCGTTCTTTATTCGACGCTCTTGATAGCGGCGCAGTCTTACTGCTGGATTATGGATTCGGACGCGCTGAGCTGGATCAGCCAGGCCGATCGGATGGTTCGCTTTGCGCCCACTGGCGCCATCAGCGAATCGATGCGCGTGATGCGCTCCTCACGCGCATCGGCCAGCAGGATCTAACGGCCCATGTTGATTTCACACAGGTCACAGCAGAGGCCCAGGCTGCCGGCTTTCAGGTGAGTGGCTTTGTTAGTCAGGGCCGCTTTTTGTTGAATTGCAAAATTCTGGAGATCCTTGAGTCCACGCTGCAGACTGTGACGCGGGCGGACCAGCGAGCACAACTACTCCAGCAGCTTCAGATGCTGGTCTCGGAGTCGGAGATGGGCGAGGTATTTAAAGTCTTATTGCTGACCAAAGGACTTCAGGACGAGGCCCTTGCATCCTTAATCACGCCCGCTTTCACCGAGGGCGATCGGTTGGCCAGCGTTCTGCCTGCCTAAATACGAAGGATTAGGGAATGAACCGTAAATCAGGATGGGATCGCAACACATCGAGCCTTGCCTGATGGGCAGCATCTGCAACGGAGGCCCCCGCCTGCTGTGCCTGACGAACTGCATGCGCAATTTGTTGGTGGGCGGTCTCTTGGCAAAGATGCTTTGCGTAAGCCCTGAGGCGATTGATCTGCTGGCTGGAGAGAACGCCCATGATGCGCATACAGTCTAAAAGCTGTTGAAACCGCTCTGGCCGGCGTTGCACATCAGCGCGCGTGAGCCACTCTAAAAGCACGGCAAGCGCATTTATATCCTTGGGGGAAACAAGTGAATCAAGATGATCAGGCTGTGAAAGTTGTCGCTGCAAAAGCTCGGCCAACTCGAGGCAGGCCCGCGGCGCCTTAAAGAGCCCAAGCGGAAGCTTATCTCCCCCTGCATTAAACATTAGTAGCCCGAAGCGGCACTCTAAGGCTACAGATTCTTTTGCTGCCTGATCGATCTGCTGCTGCAAGGATGCGGTTGGGGCGGGAAGCTTCTCTGCAAGGACCCTCCATGCGCCGGTTGTCACCAGAACATCAAGCATTCGTGAGGGCTGTGACTCCATGAGTCCCTTTGCGATCTCCTGCCAGACACGCTCAGGGACGAGGGCCTGGGCCTCATGCCGCAAAACGATCTCTTTGCAAAGCGCCAAGGTAGATTCTGAAATTGAGAAGTGAGGCCAGCGTGCTGCAAATCGGGCCAGGCGTAAAAGCCGAACGGGATCTTCAGAAAATGCTGGTCCAACATGACGTAAGCAGTGCGCCTCTAGATCTTGCAGTCCGCCGCACGGATCAATAATGTTGCCCTCACGACTTAGGGCGATTGCATTAATTGTCAAGTCGCGGCGCATCAGGTCTTGCGTTAGGGTCACAGAGGGATCTGCCTGAAAGCTGAATCCTTTATAGCCGCTCGCAGTCTTGCGTTCGGTGCGGGCCAGCGCGAATTCCTCGTGCGTGATCGGATGCAGAAATACGGGAAAGTCTTGCCCTACTGGAGTGAATCCGGCGTTGTGCATCGCCTCGGGAGTGCCGCCAACGACAACATAGTCACGGTCGCTATCCGGCAGTTCGAGTAGCGCATCACGTACCGCGCCACCTACGCAAAAAATCTCAATCGATGCCGGCAGTTTCGCTCGAATGGGATCGGCCTGATGCAGGGCGTCCACCAGGGGCCTGAGGCGATCTTGGACATCCTTTCGCAGTCTGGGCCCCTCAGGTTTTTGCGCGTCGATCTGCCAACCGGGCGCGTGGCGTTTCCTTGCCCAGATAAGTTGGCACAACGGAATGTATGGATTGCGGGCTGGAGATACCCAGCTCGGCCGCCATTGGGCCATTGCCCACATTGGGAACACTGGCCGATGCCAGGTTGTCGCGTGACATCAGAGGCTTGCCAGGCAGGTTTTCCATAATCCAGGCCTGCACCCATGCAGCACCATCAGGAAGCGGAATAATCGGCCGCGGGCATCCGGCATATACGCCTGCCCAGTGCACAAGCTCATACAGTGTTAAAACTTCAGGCCCAACACACTCATAGTGCTTTCCTGCTGTCGCTGGATGATCCACGCAGTTGGCAATCGCCATCGCTAGATCTGTTACCGCAATCGGCTGAAAGCGGGCATGCGGTGTTGCCAGAGGAATGATCGGCAATACCTTCTGCATTCGGCCAAAGAGATTCATAAATTGATCTTCAGCACCGAACACGACCGAGGGCCGAACAATGGTGAGCTCGAGTGACTGATTTGCGCGCAGGGCTGCCTCGCCTGCCGCCTTTGATCGCAAATACATTGAGGGCGCCTGATCAGAGGCGCCCAGGGCGCTGACATGAATCAGTCGCGAGATTTTTCTTCGATTCATGCACCGCGCGATCCGGGCAGGAAGCTTGACATGGGCCGCATCAAAATCGGGTCCCCAAGGTCTTCCAGTCTTACTGTGGAGCACGCCGACCAGATTGATGACTGCATCTGCATTTTCGAAGGCCTCATACAGTGAGGCCTCCTCGTTGGGGTTGGCCTCAACGATCTCAATGCGAGGGAGCGGCCAGAGCGCCCGGGCCCGTTCTCGCTTGCGGGTGATGATGCGTACGGACTTGTTGCGCGAGATGAGCGTGGCTGCAAGGGCCCGGCCGATGAAGCCGGCGCCACCAACAATCACAACATCAGCGTGTAAAAGCGACATGAGAGGACCTTCACTGAAAAGGAGGCGTGGCGGCTAGGATGATTCTGCCGGCGCCACATCCCCGAGCAGTCGCCGAAGCGAGGGAACCGATCCGCCATTATGAACCGCGTGATACAGCACTGCATTGGCCAGCACCCGCTTCACGTAGTCACGGGTTTCGGCAAAGGGGATCGATTCTGCAAAGGCGGCCCCATCGATGCGCCGCGGCAGGGCGGCCCGCCAATTAACGGCCCGTGAGGGGCCCGCGTTGTAGGCCGCAGATGCCAGCAGTGCTGAGCCGCCAAAGCGGTCTTGTAACTGGCGCATATAGGTAGTCCCCAGTTTCACATTAAGCTCAACATCTGCCAGCATCAGAGGCCGCGCGTTGCCGAGCCCAACTTCTTTGGCCAGCATTTTTCCGGTGGCAGGCATGATCTGCATCAGCCCTGTGGCACCTACCGACGACTTAATGTCCGGTATGAATCGCGACTCCTGCCGAATTAGGCCAAGTACCCACCAGGGATCAAGCGACCGTTGTTGAGCAGCAGAAAGCACCTTGTCTTTAAAGGGCGTCGGATAGCGTAGTGAAAAATCATGCTCTTGCTGAGTCCGATCGGCCGCGGCAATCATGCGATCGTAAAAGCCCGCCTTGCGGGCATGCTCTGCTGCTCGAATGAGTTCCGCATCGCTTCGATGCCGCATGGCAGCGCCCCATTCCAGCACCGCCTCGGCCCGCATGCCCGCCCGAACCAGCGCGTAGCTGCGCTGAATTCCAGAATCTCGATCCAGTTTTTTCTGATCTTCTGCGCTTAGCGTGATCTCGGGGCGGGCGGGGAGCCGGACTGAGGCGCCAAGCATCTCTTGGGCAAGCAGCCCATAAAACCCGAAGTCATCGCGCAAGTCGCGCAATATTTCTTCGGCCTCCTGCCGCTGTTGGGTTTGCATTAGCGCCATGGCGCGCCAGTATTGCCATGTTGCTTCGCTGCGCATCGGCAGCCGCATCGCGCTTGTGATTTCCAGCAGCTTTGGCCAAGCGGAGCGTCGGATCGCTTCGCGGGCGGCAGCAGCCAGGGCATCGTCAGGCTGATCGCGCAGGCTTGCCCAGCCTTCGAGCATCATTGGCCAGGCATTGGCGTGGCTTCTGCGCCAGATGGCAGCCCCAACCGCAAAAGCGCCGTAGTCGGCCTGCTCATGGCTAAGGTCTTTTTTATGTTTGAGATAAAGCGGCAGTGAGGCCAGGCTGTCGACCCGAGAGACTTTCAGTACGTGGCCGAGCATCGTCTCAGTTTTTAATGGATCAGCGCCACGGACACTGGTCTCGTGCGATTTCGCGTGAGCGCGCAAGACCTCCATCATGCGGTTGTGACTGGCATCGCTGCCGCTTTGCGCTGCCCAGCGGGCGCGTTGCCGGAGAT
>JACCEC013164155.1_pt1 | contig 12264 bp, 11 predicted proteins | sample 7450121 | NCBI WGS metagenome assembly JACCEC01 (sample SAMN15323455, study PRJNA562643) | freshwater metagenome | isolation source: river surface water | place: USA:Blue River Watershed | collected 2017-08-18 | reverse complement strand
CACCACGCCGCGCACCTGGCCCTCGAAGACCACGGGCAGGACCAGCACGCTGCGCGGCGCCAGCTCGCTGGTGCCGGTGACGATGCGCAGGCAGGCGGGGATGCCGGCCGTCAGCAGGATCTTGCGGCGGTCGGCGGCGCACTGGCCCACCAGGCCCTCCCCCACCGCCAGCTCCTGGCCGCCGCGGGCCAGGCCGTCGGCCGCGTAGCTGGCGGTCAGGCGCAGGCGCGGCTGGCCGGGCGCGCCGGGGGTCCCCGGGTGCATGACGTAGAAGGCCGCGCGCTGCGCGCCCACCACGGGCGCCAGCTCGGACAGGATCACCCGGCCCAGGGCCGGCAGGTCCTTCTGGCCCTGCAGCATGCGCGAGAACTTGGCCAGGTTGGTCTTGAGCCAGTCCTGCTGGTTGTTCACCTCGGTGGTGTCGCGCAGGTTGCGGATCATCTCGTTGATGGTGTCCTTGAGCGCCGCCACCTCGCCGCGGGCCTCCACCGTGATGCTGCGGGTCAGGTCGCCCTGGGTGACCGCGGTGGCGACTTCCGCGATGGCCCGCACCTGCGTGGTCAGGTTGGCGGCCAGCTGGTTGACGTTCTCGGTCAGGCCCTTCCAGGTGCCCGCCGCGCCGGGCACGTCGGCCTGGCCGCCGAGCTTGCCCTCGGCGCCCACCTCCCGCGCCACGCGCGTGACCTCGGAGGCGAAGCCGCGCAGTTGGTCGACCATGGTGTTGATGGTGTTCTTCAGGCCCAGGATCTCGCCCTGCACGTCCACCGTGATCTTGCGCGAGAGGTCGCCGGCGGCCACGGCCTTGGTCACGTCGGCGATGTTGCGCACCTGGGCGGTGAGGTTGGAGGCCATGGAGTTCACGTTGTCCGTGAGGTCCTTCCAGGTCCCGGCCACACCCTGCACGTCGGCCTGGCCGCCGAGCTTGCCCTCGCTGCCCACCTCCCGTGCCACGCGCGTCACCTCCACCGCAAAGATGCCCAGCTGCTGGACCATGCGGTTGATGACGGTGGCGGTCTTGAGGAATTCCCCGCGCAGCGGCCGCCCGTCCACCGCCAGCGGCATGGAGCGCGTGAGGTCGCCCCGGGCCACGGCGGTGATGACGCGGGCGACTTCGCGCGTGGGCTGCACCAAGTCCACCACCACCTCGTTGAAGGCGGCGGCGAGCTGGCCGTGGATGCCCGGCCAGTCGGACGGCAGGCGCACGCTGGCGTCGCCGTTCTTCAGGCGCTCCAGCGCGGTGAGCACGCGGCGCAGCATGTGGTCCCGTGCCGGGGCGATGACCAGCGGCCGGGTGCGCGGGGGCGATGCGGCAGGTTCCATGACGCGCGCCAGCCTACGGCCTTGCCTCGGCAGGAACAACGGGCCGCGCCTGCTGATCCGCCTGCGAACCAAGCTACGCGCGGCCCGTAGGTGCGAGCCTACGAGAGGTCGCGACAAAGCGACCGGGCTGCCCCATGAAAAAAGGCCGCCCGAAGGCGGCCTCTTGTTTCAGGAAGAACCTGCTCAGTTCAGCGGGGACTTCTTGCCGTCCTTGTAGACGTACAGGGTCATGGCCGGGTTCTTCAGCTCGCCATTGGGCTCGAAGGCGATGTTGGCGGTGATGCCCTTCATGTTGGTCTCGATCAGCTTGGGGGTGTAGACCTTGGGGTCGACCGAGTTGGCGCGCTTCATGGCGTCGACCAGCACGAAGGTGGCGTCGTAGGTGTACGGGCTGTAGACCTGGAACTGGTTGGGGTACTTGGCGTCGTAGCGCTTCTTCCAGGCTTCGCCGCCCGGCATCTTGGCCAGCGAGGCGCCACCTTCGGCGCAGACCACGTTGGTCAGGGTCTTGGCGCCACCGGCCAGCTTGGCGATCTCGGAGGTGCAGATGCCGTCGCCGCCGAAGAACTTGACGTTGCTCATGCCCAGCTGCTCCATCTGGCGCAGCATGGGTCCGGCCTGGGGATCCATGCCGCCGTAGAAGATGCCGTCGGGGTTCTTGGCCTTGATGGCGGTCAGGATGGCCATGAAGTCGGTGGCCTTGTCGGTGGTGAACTGCTCGTCCACGACCTGGATGCCCTTGGAGGCGGCAGTGCGCTTGAACACCTCGGCGACGCCCTGGCCGTAGGCGGTGCGGTCGTCGACGATGGCCACGCGCTTGAGCTTCAGCGCATCAGCCGCATAGAAGGCCAGGCCAGCGCCCAGGGCGTTGTCGTTGGCGATGATGCGGTAGGTGGTCTTGTAGCCGGGGCGGGTCAGGTTGGGGTTGGTGGCCGCGCCGGTGACGTGCGGGATGCCGCAGTCGTTGTAGACCTTGGAGGCGGGGATGGTGGTGCCGGAGTTCAGGTGGCCGACCACGCCGGCGACCTTGGCGTCGCACAGCTTCTGGGCGGCGGCGGTGCCCTGCTTCGGATCGGCTGCATCGTCCTCGGCCTGGATCTCGAAGCGCACGCGCTTGCCACCGATGGTGATGTTCTGCGCGTTGAGGTCCTCGATGGCCATGCGCACGCCGTTCTCGTTGTCCTTGCCATAGTGGGCCTGGGCGCCGGAGACGGGGCCGACGTGGCCGATCTTGACGACCTGCACGTCCTGGGCGGATGCCATGCCGGCAACGGCGGCCAGTGCAGCGGCGACAGTCAGCTTCATTTTGATTTGCATATCAGGAAACCTCCAAAGTGGTGAAAGGGTTGGGCCCTCGTCGGCCGCAACCTTCGCAACATAACGCAAATTCCGAGCCCGCAACACAGGGGAAACATGGGCATCGGGGCCTCAGCGCCCACGCTCCTCCGCCAGGGCATCCGCCACCAGGGAACGGACGACACTTTCGACTTCCACCGCGATCGCCGGCCCCAGGCTGCGGGTGTGTTCCAGCACCACCTGGGCGACGGCTTCGCGCAGCCGCTGGTCCAGGCCCTGCTGGACCCGGCGCATGACCCGTTGGACCAGCTGGTCCTCGGTCACGACCAGGGCCGGCGCCATCGGCCCGGCGCCCGGTTCCAGCACCTCGGCGGTGCCGGGCTGCACCACTTCGGTCAGGGTGGGCACGAAGCGCGGGGGCACGCGCGAGGAGGACTGGGCGGGGGCTTGCGGGGTGTCGGGAGCGGTCATGGGGTTTCCTCGCGCGGTCCCGGGGTCAGGCCGCGACATCCTTCTGGTCGATCTTGCGGGGCGTGTGGCCGCTGCCGAGGTAATGCTTCCAGCGCACACGCGCGCCGTTCAGGGCGTCCGGGTCGGTCCCCACGAGCTCGATCAGGCGCGCGAAGCCCTCGTAGCCCGCCGGCACCTCGGCGCCGAGGTTGACCAGCACCTGCCGGTGGGCCGCGGCGCCCGCCTCGGGCGCCAGCACGATGGGCGTGCGCGACAGCACCGGCGCGGGGGCCGCGCCGGCAACGGCATGGGGAACGAAGTCCTGGGGGGAGAAGGTCCACAGGGCCTGGTCCAGCTCGCGCAGCTGCACCGGCTCACCCACCACCACCACCTGCGCGCCGCTGGCACTGGCCTTGCGCAGCAGCCGGCAGGCGTAGGCCACCGGGTCGGCCAGGTTGACGTGGAAGGCGATGTCGGTCATCGGGCGGCGGCCGCCTTCCTGGGCTTGGCCGCCTGGGCGGATGCGGCGGCCTTGGCGGATGGGGCGGCCTTGGCGGGTTTCGTGGCCCTGGCAGGCCGGGCCGCCGCCCCCTGCTGCGCCAGCAGCCACTGCACCAGCAGGCCCACCGGCCGGCCGGTGGCGCCCTTGGCCGCCCCGCCCTTCCAGGCGGTGCCGGCGATGTCGAGGTGGGCCCAGGGGTAGGCCCCCGCGAATCGCTGCAGGAACTTGGCGGCCGTGATGGAACCACCCGGGCGGCCGGCCACGTTGGCCACGTCGGCGAAGTTGGTTTTCAGGCCCTCGCCGTACTCGTCGTCCAGCGGCAGCCGCCAGCACAGGTCCATGGCCTGGTCGCCGGCGTCCGCCAGGGCCTGGGCCAGGGCGTCGTCCGAGGCGAACAGGCCGGTGCGCACGGAGCCCAGCGCGATCACGCAGGCGCCGGTGAGCGTGGCGATGTCCACCACGGCGCGGGGCTTGAAGCGCTCGGCGTAGGTGAGCGCGTCGCACAGGATCAGCCGGCCCTCGGCGTCGGTGTTCAGGACCTCGATGGTCTGCCCGCTCATGCTGGTGACCACGTCGCCCGGCTTGAAGGCCCGCCCGCTGGGCAGGTTTTCGCAGCTGGGGATCAGGCCGATGACGTTGACCTTGGGCTTGAGGTCGGCCAGGGCGCGGAAGGTGCCCAGCACGCTGGCGGCACCCCCCATGTCGAACTTCATCTCGTCCATCTCGGCGGCGGGCTTGATGGAGATGCCGCCGCTGTCGAAGGTGATGCCCTTGCCCACCAGCACCACCGGGGCCTCGGACGCCGCCGCGCCCTGGTACTTCAGGACGATGAAGCGCAGCGGCTCCTCGGAGCCCTGGGCCACGGCCATGAAGGAGCCCATGCCCAGCTTCGCGACCTCCTTCGGGCCCAGCACCTGCACCTGGAAGCCGCCCAGCTTGCCCAGCTTGCGCGCTTCCTCGCCCAGGCGGGTGGGGGTGGCCAGGTTGGGCGGCAGGTTGCCCAGCTCGCGGGCGAACTCGATGCCGTGGGCGGCGCCCCGGGCGGCGGCGAAGTCGGCCTTGCAGGCCGCCGCGTCGGCCACGCCGACCACCACCTTGGCGATGGCGCGGCCCTCGGGCTTGCTCTTGGTGGAGACGTAGACGTAGCTGGCCTCGCTCACGGCGCTGACGGCGGCGCGCACAGCGCGGGCGTCGGCGCCGGCGGGCAGCAGGACGGCCAGCTTCTTCACCGCGGCGCCGCGCAGGCCGGCCACGGCCGAGGCCACGGCGGACTGCACGCGGCGGGCGCTGCCATCGCCCACGCCGGCCAGCAGGACGCGGCCGGCGGCCACGCCCTCGGGACGCCAGGCCGCCAGGGACTTGCCGGGCTTGGGCTCGAAGGCGCCGGACTTGACGGCCTCGGTCACCAGGCGCGAGACCGGGTCCTGGCCGGGGCCGAAACCCTCCGGCACCAGCACCACCAGGGCATCGCATTTCTCGGCGGACGCGCGCAGGGCGTCCAGGGTCTTCAGTTCAAAGTCCATAATCCGCTTTTGTGTTGCTTCTGGGGCCGCCCATCGCGGCTGTCGCGCGCTGATGTTATTCCATTCCTCCCTCCGCAAGGAGCTCGCCCGCAGCTTCGGCGCGACCCTGGTGGTGCTGGTCACGATCGTCATGACGATGACCCTGATCCGCACCCTCAGCCAGGCCAGCAAGGGCAGCGTGAACCCCCAGGAGGTGATGATGGTGATGGGGTACACGGTGCTGGGCTACCTGCCCCCCATCCTCACGCTGTCCCTGTTCATCGCCATCGTGGGCACGCTCTCGCGCATGTACCGCGACAGCGAGATGGTGATCTGGTTCGCCGCCGGCCGCGGCCTGTCGGCCCTGGTGCGGCCGCTGCTGATGTTCGCCTGGCCGGTGCTGCTGGTCGTGGCCCTGCTGGGCCTGGTGGGCTGGCCCTGGGCCAACCAGCAGATCGGCGCGCTCAAGGACCGCTACGGCAACCGGGGCGACCTCGAGCGCGTGTCGCCCGGGCAGTTCCAGGAGTCGGCCAGCGGCACCCGGGTGTTCTTCCTGGACAAGGACTCGCCGGACAACAAGTCGGGCCGCAACGTGTTCATCGCCACCTCCGAGAAGGGCCGCGAGACGGTCACCTCGGCGCTGGAAGGCCAGGTCGTCACCCAGGGCGACAGCCAGTTCCTGCTGCTGTCCAACGGCCAGCGCATGGAGCGCCGCGCCGACCGGCCCGGCGAGCTGAAGGTGACCGAGTTCGAGGAACTGGGCAACCGCGTCGGCGCCGCCGCCCTGGCCAACGGCGGGGACGCGCCCTCCCGGGCCGTGGACACGCTCAAGCTGCTGCGCGAGCGCACGCCGCTGTACATGGGCGAGCTGTCCTGGCGCATCGGCCTGGTGCTGGCCACGCTCAACTTCGTCATCATCGCCATCACCGTCTCCAGCGTGAACCCGCGCGCCACCCGCAGCGGCAACATGCTGTTCGCGCTGTTCGCCTTCGTCCTGTACTACAACTTGCTCAACATCGGCCAGAGCTGGGTGGCCAGCGGGCGCTACCCGGTGGTGCCCTTCATGCTGGTGCTGCACGGCGGCGTGCTGCTGGGCGCCCTCGCCTGGCTGGCCAAGCAGCACAACAACTGGCGGTTGTGGCCTGCGCGTGGGGGCCGGACGGCGGCCGCCGCCGCCGTGCCGGGGGGGGCCGCCTGATGGTCACCCTGCGTCGCCTGATCTACCGCGAGGTGCTGGCCGCCGTGGGCTTCGTCGCCCTGGGCTTCCTGGCGCTGTTCTTCTTCTTCGACTTCGTCGACGAGCTGCCCAACGTGGGCAAGGGCGGCACGCCCTACCGGCTGACGCAGGCCCTGGCCTATGTGCTGCTGATGGTGCCCAGCCACCTGTACGAGCTGCTGCCCATCGCCGTCCTGATCGGCACCATCTTCGTGATGGCGCGGCTGGCGCAGAGCTCGGAGTACACCATCCTGCGCACCTCGGGCCTGGGCCCGGGCCGGGCGCTGCGCACGCTGATGGTGCTGGGCGCGGCGTTCACGGTGCTGACCTTCGTGACCGGCGACTACCTGGCGCCGCTGGCCGACCGCACGGGGCAGCTGCTCAAGGCGCGCTTCCAGGGCAAGCTGTCGGTGGGCCAGACCGGTGCCTGGCTGAAGGAGCGCCAGGCCGACCGCACCTTCACCGTGAACGTGAGCGCGCTGACGCCGGACGGCAACCCCCAGGGCGTGCGCATCTTCGAGGGCGACGACCGCGGCTTCCTGGTGGCCGTGACGCAGGCGCGCAGCGCCGAGTTCGCCGAGGACGCCTGGGTCCTGCTGGACACCGAGCGCACCGAGTTCCGCGCCAACGCCGCCGGGCAGGCCGCGGCGGCCACCCTGCGCAACCCGCGGGTGGAGTGGCGCACGGGCATCACGCCCGAGATGGTGTCCGTGGCCCTGCTCAAGCCCGAGCGCATGCGCACCATCGACCTGTTCCAGTACATCCGCCACCTGGAGGCCAACGGCCAGACCTCCCAGCGCTACGAGATCGAGTTCTGGCGCAAGGTGTTCTACCCCCTGTCCTGCCTGGTGATGGTGGTGCTCGCCCTGCCCTTCGCCTACCTGCACTTCCGCTCCGGCGGCATCACCGCCTTCGTGTTCGGCGGGGTGCTGATCGGCATCAGTTTCTTCCTGTTGAACAACGTGTTCGGCTACATCGGCAACCTGCGCAACTGGTGGCCCTGGCTCACGGCGGCGGCGCCGGGGCTGATCTACACCGTGATGTCGCTGGGGGCCTTTGGCTGGCTGGTCCTGAGACGATGAACGAATCCAAGCACGGCGTGATCCTGTTCGCCCATGGCTCGCGCGACCCCCTGTGGCGCCTGCCCATGGAATCCGTGGCGGCCCGCGTGGCCGCCCGCAACGGCCACGGCGGCCCGGTGGTGGCCCGCTGCGCCTACCTGGAGCTGACCGAGCCCGACCTGCCCACCGTGGCGGCCGACCTCGCCGCGCAGGGCGTGCAGGCCGTGACCATCGTGCCCATGTTCCTGGGCGCGGGCCGCCATGTGCGCGAGGACCTGCCGGCCCTGGTGGACGGCCTGCGCGCGGCGCACCCCGGCATCGCCTGGACCCTCCAGCGACCGGTGGGCGAGAACGAGCGCCTGCTGGACCTGCTGGCGGACATCGCGCTGGCCCCTTCCGCATAGAGGTTTCTTGGCATAATGAATTTCTGCTTTAGTAGAAATTCGATATGAACCTTCACCAGTTCCGATTCGTCCAGGAGGCGGCGCGCCGCAACCTGAACCTGACCGAGGCGGCCAAGGCCTTGCACACCTCGCAGCCGGGGGTGTCCAAGGCGATCATCGAGCTGGAGGAGGAGCTGGGGGTGGAGATCTTCGCCCGCCACGGCAAGCGCCTCAAGCGCATCACCGAGCCCGGACAGCACGTGCTGCAGAGCATCGAGCTGATCATGCGCGAGGTGGGCAACCTCAAGCGCATCGGCGAGCAGTTCAGCGCCCAGGACAGCGGCACGCTGTCCATCGCCACCACGCACACGCAGGCGCGCTACGTGCTGCCGGTGCCGGTGGCCAAGCTGCGCGAGGCCTATCCGAAGGTGAACGTGAGCCTGCACCAGGGCTCGCCCGACCAGGTGGCGCGGATGGTGATGGACGAGGTGGCCGAGATCGGCATCGCCACGGAATCGCTGTCGGACTACCCCGGCATGGTCACCCTGCCCTGCTACGAGTGGCAGCACGTGCTGGTGATGCCCGCGGACCACCCGCTGGCCCGCAAGGAGCGCATCTCGCTGGAGGACCTGGCGGCCGAGCCGATCATCACCTACCACCCGTCCTTCACCGGCCGCACGCGCATCGACGCGGCCTTCGCGTCCAAGAAGCTGTCCCCGCGCATCGCCCTGGAGGCCATCGACTCCGACGTGATCAAGACCTACGTGCGCCTGGGCCTGGGCATCGGCATCGTGGCCGAGATGGCCGTGCGCGACGACGGCAGCAATGCCGACCTGGTGGCACGGCCCCTGGGCTACCTGCTGGGGCAGAACCTGGCGCGGGTGGCCTTCAAGCGCGGTGCCTACCTGCGCAACTTCGTCTATGAATTCGCCGAGCTGCTGTCCGACCGGCTCGACCGCAACCTCATCGCCAAGGCCATGTCCGGCCACGTGAACGACTATGACCTCTGACGTTGTCGCCCGCACCCCCGCCCTCCAGTCCCGGCTGCCCGCCGTGGGCACCACCATCTTCACGGTGATGTCGGCGCTGGCCACCGAGCACCAGGCGGTGAACCTGGGCCAGGGCTTCCCGGACTTCGACTGCGACCCGCGCCTGCTGGACGCGGTGGACGACGCCATGCGCCGGGGCCTGAACCAGTACCCGCCCATGACCGGCGTGCCCGTCCTGCGGGAGGCCGTGTCGGCCAAGGTGGAGGCGCTGTACGGCCGCCGCTACGACCCGGCGACCGAAATCACCATCACCGCCGGCGCCACCCAGGCCATCATCACCATCATCCTGGCCGTGGTGCACCCCGGCGACGAGGTGATCGTGCTCGAGCCGTGCTACGACAGCTACGTGCCCAACATCGAGCTGGCCGGCGGCACCGTGGTGCGCGTGCCGCTCACCCCCGGCAGCTTCCGGCCGGACTTCGGCCGCATCGCGCAGGCGCTGACGCCGCGCACCCGGGCCATCATCATCAACTCCCCGCACAACCCCAGCGGCATGGTGTGGACCCGCGAGGAGATGCTGCAGCTGCAGGACCTGCTGGCCCCGACCGACGTGCTGGTGATCAGCGACGAGGTCTACGAGCACATGGTGTTCGACGGCAAGCCGCACCACAGCGCGGCGCGCTTTCCCGGGCTGGCGGCGCGCAGCTTCATCGTCTCCAGCTTCGGCAAGACCTACCACGTGACCGGCTGGAAGGTGGGCTACGTGGCCGCGCCCGCGCCCCTGACCGCCGAGTTCCGCAAGGTGCACCAGTTCAACGTGTTCACGGTGAACACGCCGGTGCAGCACGGGCTGGCAGCGTACATGGCCGATCCGAAACCCTACCTGGAGCTGCCGGCCTTCTACCAGCGCAAGCGCGACCTGTTCCGCGAAGGGCTGGCGAGGACCCGGTTCAGGATGCTGCCGGGCGAGGGCACCTACTTCCAGTGCGTCGATATCTCCCAGGTGAGCGACCTGTCCGAAAGCGATTTCTGCCAGTGGCTGACCCGCGAGGTCGGCGTCGCCGCGATCCCGCTGTCGGCCTTCTATGGCGACGGCTTCGACCAGCGGGTGGTGCGGTTCTGCTTTGCGAAGAAGGACGAGACGCTGAAGGCGGCGCTGGAGCGGCTGGCGAAGCTCTGACCCATCTACTGTTGCGTTGATTGCGAAAATTGCAATCAACGCAACGCGTATGCTAGACTGGCCTCCAGTTCCAAGGGAGGACCGTCCATGCTTGCCACCGCCCGCCACCTGCCAACGCCGTCCGAGGACAAGGGCGCCCTGGCCCGGATGGTCATGGCGCTGTTCGACCACTGGCAGCTCGACACCGAGGACCAGGCCGCGCTGCTCGGCCTCGCTCCCGGCAATCGCACGGCGCTCGCCCGCTACCGCAAGGGCGAGCCCATCGGCTCCACCCGCGACCAGCTCGAGCGTGTGGGACACCTGCTGGGCATCCACAAGAACCTGCGCCTGCTGTTCCCTCACAACCGGGACCTCGCCTACCGGTGGATGACGGCGCGCAACCGCGCCTTCGGGCATCGCACCCCCGTGGAACTGGTGCGCGAATGGGGCTTCGCCGGCCTGCTGGCCGTGCGGGCCTACCTGGACAACGCCCGCGGGCAATGACCAGCGCCAGGGCCGGCATGGACTTCCCCTGGCATGAGCTCACGGTCGCCTATGTGCGGCAGGACCTGGTGCGCAACATCGTGTCCCTGCGGGTGTCGCAGGACCTGTTCGACGACCTCACCGACGACCCGTCCGAGGCCGCGCTGGCCCAGCAGGTGGAACTGCAGGTCAAGCCGCCGGCCTACCAGTCGGCCGTGCCGGTGATCGACCGCCCGTTCGAGGACGCCCAGTGGTTCAACGCGATCCAGTGGCCGTTCGAGTCGAGAAACTGGAAGGCCAGCCGGTTTTCCGATGGACGCTACGGTGTCTGGTACGGTGCTGACACGGTGGAGACCTCCGTGCACGAAACCGTCTACCACTGGTTCCACGGCCTGCTGTCCGACGCCGGCTTCGAGCATGAGGCCGTGGTGGCCGAGCGCCGCGTCCATGCCGTGGCCTGCGAGGCCATGCTGCTGGACCTGCGGCGGGCGATCCGCCAGGCGCCATCCGTCGTCCATCCCACGGACTACGCCAGCGCACAAGCCGTCGGCGCGCGCCTGCAACGGGAGGGCCATCCTGGCCTGCTCGCGCCGTCCGTGCGGCATGCCGCGGGGTTGAACTATGCGGTCTTCAATCCCGCCGTCCTGTCCAACCCGCGTGTCCACGGCCACCTGACCTACCGGTTGCAACGCGGCCAGGTCGTGGTCGAACAAAAGCCCGGCCGGCGATGGCTCACCATCGACCTGGCCGGGCTTTGAGCCGGGGCGGGACCGGGCTCACGCCGGCAGCACGATCCCCATCCGCGTATTGAACCCGTGGCACGCCGCCTCGAAGCGCCGGATCTCGGCCAGGGCTTCCTTGAGGCTCATCTCACCGGCATCCATCAGCTTGCGTGACAGGTGCTCCGTCAGCGGCTTCAGGCGCGCCAGCAGGTCCAGGGTCTCGCCATACAGGCGCTCGCTCTGGGCCTCCATGATGCTGCGTGTCTCCTCGTCCACCGAGCCGCGGCTGCCGCCCTCGGCCAGCGCCCCGAAGTTCAGGCGGGTCTTTCGGTACATGCCCATCTCCCCCACCGCGTGGTGCAGCAGCTTGGTGACTCGGGTGATGTCGTTGTGCGCCCCGTTGGTCGTGCCCTCCTCGCCGAAGAACAGCTCCTCGTTGGCCATGCCCCCCAGCAGCACGCGCACGTCGTGCTCGATGTCGGCCTTGGTCTTGAGCAGGTTGGCCCCCTGCTTGTGGAACACGAAGCCCAGCGCGTTGTTGCGCGGGTTGGCCTTGAGCGAGATCTTGAGCGTCTTCATCTCGGCCAGGATCCGCTCCCAGTCGCCTTCACAACGCTGGCGCTCCTGTTCGAAGTCCACCAGGAAGTGCCCCCACTCGTGCACCGCGATGATGCGGCGGTCCCGCTCGCGCTCCTTGGTCGTGCTGGTGTTCACGTTGCCCACCAGCACCCGCTCGGCGGCATGCATCAGCGTGTCGGTGCCGATCATCTCGCCCGACTGCACGGCGCTGATGCCGGCCTGGTTCACGATGGTTTCCAGATCCGCCGGGCTGCGGCCCTCGGTGATCTCCACCAGGTGGCGCAGGTCCAGCTCGGGCTCGACCTTGTCGGCGCGTTGCGCCAGGTAGTGGCCGATGATGGCGTTGCGCTCCTCCTTGTTCGGCAGGCGGAAATCCACCTTCATCTGGAAGCGGCGCAGCATCGCCTCGTCCATGGCCATGGACTCGCTGTTGAAGTTGGAGGCCACGATCCAGATGATCTCGGCGTCGTTCTTGGTGCGCACGCCGTCCAGCACCGCCAGCAGCATGTTCTGCGTGTCGTCGTCGAACTTGCGGTGGCCGCCGCGCTTCATGAACAGGTCCTGCGCCTCGTCCAGGAACACGATGCAGCGCTTGCGCCGCT
>JACCEC013009903.1_pt1 | contig 12264 bp, 13 predicted proteins | sample 7450121 | NCBI WGS metagenome assembly JACCEC01 (sample SAMN15323455, study PRJNA562643) | freshwater metagenome | isolation source: river surface water | place: USA:Blue River Watershed | collected 2017-08-18 | reverse complement strand
TAAAAAAAACTATTTTATCGGAGTTCTTTTGGCTTTTTTGGTAAATTTAAAAAATTAATGACTGGAAGACACCATCAGTAATTTAATTTTTTTCATTGCTGCTTGCTCGATTTGTCGAATTCTTTCTGCTGATACACCAAGTTTATCTGCAAGTTCATGAAGTGTTGAAGCATCTTTATCTTTTAACCATCTTTCTTCTAGGATAAGACGGCTTCTTTCGTCAAGCGATGAAAGTGCTTTACTAAGGGACGATAAACTATTCCCTTCAGATTGATCTAACTCCATTTTTTCTGAAGGTTCTGGCGCTTCATCTTTAAGATAAGCAATGGGCCTGAAGACATCATCTTCTGATTCTTCCGAACCGTAATCTAATGAAATTTCGTTACCATTAAAACGATACTCCATTTCACGAACATCCTCGGGTTTAACATTGAGCTCTTTGGCGATCGAATTGATCTCATCAGACTTAAGAGGCTGTAGAGTCTTTTTCATACTTCGTAAATTAAAAAATAATTTACGCTGAGCCTTTGTTGTCGCTGTTTTAACTAAACGCCAATTTTTAACAATGTATTCTTGAATTTCTGCTTTAATCCAGTAGATTGCAAAAGACACTAGTCTTACACCTCTCTCAGGGTCAAATCGCTTTACAGCTTTCATAAGGCCAATATTGCCTTCTTGAACTAAGTCTGATTGAGGAAGTCCATATCCGGCATAGCCCTTAGCCACTTTAGCTACTAGCTTTAAGTGAGACAAAATAAGTGTTTTAGCTGCCTCAAGGTCATTTGATTTTTTAAGGCGCATACCAAGTTCCATCTCTTCTTCGGCAGTAAGAGATGGAATGGCTCTAATGGATTGCATATAGCGATCGTAACTATCTATAGAGCCTAATGCAGGTAAGCTGAGATCCAAAGTCATCTTAATAAAATCCTTTGTAAAAACTTCATTAACAAGCGTAATTTTAGCACTCTTCATTAGAGAGTGCTAGTTTAATAAAGTTCCCTAAATTTTAAATTAACCTAATAAATACAATAGGTTAAGTAGTCATTAATTTTTTAATGGATTGATTAATCGAGATAAAAGAAGCCGCGACAGCAATCAGAATTGAGCTGCCAATAATAGATAAGTACTGAAGAAGAGTTAAATCAATAATAATGAATTGGGCTCCATAAAGAGCCTCAACCTCAACGACAGTTTGATTTAAGAATATTACAATCAATTTGAGGCCAAGAGCAGCAGTAAACCCACCTCCTAGACCATAAATAAAACCACTGTATAAAAAAGGTCTTCTTATGAATTGATTTGTAGCGCCAATTAATTTACTCAATTCAATTTCTTCGTAGTGCGAAGTCATTTGAAGGCGAATAGTATTACCAATAACCATTGTGAGCATAGAGGCCAATAAAATTGATGCTAAAAAAATAGCTTTATTTGCTAAATGGAGCAAAGAGTTTAATTTTTTAACCCATCCTGTATCAACAACCACTTGATCTATCCCCTCAAGTCTATCCAGAAATGATTTTAAAATCACAATTTGATTTGGATTGACGGTATTGGGTGAAACAAAAAAAGCATCAGGCAATGGATTGTCTGAGAGCCCGTTATTTGATTCGTTAAAGCCCATTGATTTTTGAAGCTTAGGCCAAGCCTCCTCTTTTTTAACATAATGATAATTATTAATTTCATTACGACTTTTTAATTCTTTTTCGATTTTGTTTTTCGCATCTGCTGAAATATCTTTTTTAAGAAAAATAGTAATTTGAGATTCATGCTGGATAGTTTCAGAAATTGATTTTAAATTTTGTACTACCAGGAAAGATATACTCGGCAAAATCAATGTAACACCTATAACCAAAAACATCATAAGAGTAGAAAGCATTGATGCGTGACTGCGCTGAAGCGCTTTCAGTAATATTTGATAATGAGAAACAAAGTAATTCATCTATTGGTGAGTAATCTTTATAAGATTGCCTTCTTGTAAATATAGCTGCTTATGTTTTTTCGAAGTAGTTGGTATTTCATGTGTTGCGATAATCACAGTCACACCCAGCTCTTGAAAGTTATAAAAAAGATTCATAATTTCATCTGCATACTTCTTGTCTAAATTTCCTGTGGGCTCATCCGCAAGTAAAATCAAAGGCCTACAAGCAATGGCTCTTGCAATAGCTAGACGCTGTTGTTCTCCACCTGACAAGCTAATAGGCATTGATTTTTCCCGATTAAGCAAGCCCACTTTGTCTAGAGCTGCTCGAACACGACCTTTAATATCATTTATGCCCACCTCATTAATCTCCAAGGCAAGTGCAATATTTTCATAACAATTGCGATCATATAGAAGTTTATGATCTTGAAAAACTAAACCAAATTTCCTTCTTATATATGGAATGGCAGCGCTTTTTATTTGACTTAAATTTTGATTTTCAAAAATAATTGTCCCGTGTGTGGGGGGTTCTATCGCTGTAATTAATTTTAATAATGTTGACTTTCCTGCTCCTGAAGGGCCTGTTACAAAAACAAGTTCGCCAGCATTAATTTCAAAAGTAATGTTTTGTAATGCCTCTAAATTTCCGGGGTATCTTTTGTAGACCTGATCAAATTTAATCATTAATAAAAACCGATTTTAAAAAAGCGCATCTACATATTCTTGCGCGTTGAAAACTTTTAGATCATCTATAGACTCACCAACACCAATGTACCTTAATGGGGTTGGTTGTTCCTTAGCAATTGCTGCAATAACGCCACCTTTAGCTGTTCCATCAAGCTTAGTTAAGGCAAGACCAGTAATTCCTAAAGCCTCGTTAAATATCTTAAGCTGACTGATGGCGTTTTGCCCAGTATTTGCATCTAACACAAGTAGAATTTCATGAGGTGCTTCAGCATGACATTTGTTAATCACACGTTTAACTTTTGTAATTTCATCAATCAAATGTTTTTGTGTAGGCAATCTGCCTGCTGTGTCCGCAATCACGATATCAATATTTTTTGCTTTCGCAGAGTTGATAGCGTCAAAAATAACAGCACTTGGATCACCCGAAGCTTGTGAAACAACATGAACATTATTTCTTTGACCCCATACTTGCAGTTGTTCTGTAGCGGCTGCCCTAAAAGTATCGCCTGCAGCAATTAATACAGATTTATCTTCATCAAGGAAAATTTTTGTAAGCTTTCCAATGGTAGTGGTTTTGCCTGCACCATTTACTCCTACAACCATAATGACATAAGGATTTGTTCCTTTTAGTTCTAAAGGATTTTCGATAGGAGCTAATAATTCAATTAATTTTTCTTTAAGTAAACCCTTAATCTCATCCGCATTTTCTATATTATTCTTTTTTATAGAAGCTCTAATACTATCTAAGAGATAAGTAGTGGCAGAAATGCCCACATCTGAAGTAAGTAATATTGTTTCTAACTCTTCAAAGAGTGCTTCATCGATTTTTTTGCCAGTAAATAATGTAGCAAGTTCGGTGGTTAACTTTTCTCTAGTTCTGGTAAGACCTTTCTTTATTTTGTCAGCAAAACCAAAGAAACCACTTTTCTTTTCTTCTTTGGGTATTATTTTTTCTTCAGAAGTTGTAATTGGTTTTTTTTCAACAACCTTGGGAGCTGGCTCGAAACGTTTTTCCGGCTTTAATACCTCTTTTTTCTCAGAAATTCTCGGAGTTTTAGAAACTTTTTGTTTTGGCGCTGAAAGACCTTTTTTTTGTGGTTTTTTGGCGACTTCTTTTTTTGCCGCAGATTTCTTTTCTGAGGTGTCTTTCTTTATAATTTTTTTCAGGAATTCAAACATTTTTTAAAATTTTAAGAACTTAATGAGATAAAGAAAAGTCTACGAAACATTCATATTCATTATAATAGCTAAATCACCCAAGGATTAGACGCGTTGTTAAAAAATATTCTACTTTTTCTATTGCTGTTTCCAAGTTTGCTACTAGCACAAACTTCAGAATTTAAGCTTTCCAATGGATTAAAAATTATTGTAAGAGAAGATCATCGTTCTCCCGTAGTTGTTTCTCAAGTTTGGTACCGAGCTGGGAGTCTTGATGAGGTGAATGGAAAAACTGGTGTAGCCCACGTTCTTGAACACATGATGTTTAAAGGAACTAAAAAAATTAAAGCCGGAGAGTTTTCTAGACTTATTGCCAAAGCAGGCGGTAAAGAGAATGCATTTACAGGAGCAGACTATACCTGTTACTTCCAGCAGCTTGAAAAATCAAATCTTGAGCTTTCATTTAAATTAGAAGCAGATCGGATGCAGAATCTTGATTTATCCAAAGAGGAATTTGATAAGGAAATTAAGGTAGTAATGGAAGAACGTCGATGGAGGACTGAAGATAAGCCAACATCTCAAGTTAAAGAGCAATTTGGGTCAACTGTTTTTAAATCTCATCCTTATAGTCGGCCGGTAGTTGGCTGGATGAATGATCTGGAAAATATGACGGTCGAAGATGCAAAAGAGTGGTACAAAAATTGGTACGCTCCTAACAATGCAATTTTAGTAGTGGTTGGGGATATTTACGCTAAAGATGTGCTAAATCTTGCAAAAAAATATTATGAAAAAATCCCTGCAAGAAAAATACCAGAAAGAAAACCTCAGATTGAACCAAAGCAAAATGGGGAAAGAAGATCGATAGTTAAGGCGCCAAGCGAATTATCTTATCTTTTGATGGGTTATCCTGTGCCAACACTGAATAGCCGAAATGGAAATGATGAGAATTCTTGGGAGCCATATGCTTTAGAAGTTCTATCCAATATTTTTGCTGGTAATAGCTCTTCAAGACTTAACCAAAATCTTGTAAGAAATCAACATTTAGCTGTCAATGTAAGCGCTGGTTATGATTCGCTATCTCGAGGAAGAATAAGCATCTTTGAATTGGAAGGGACTCCAACCGACTTTAAAAAGATTAATGAACTAGAAAATGCATTACTTCAAGAAATTGAAAAAATTAAAAAGGATGGCGTCACTCAAGAAGAATTAGATAGAGTGAAGGCAACTGTTATTGCCAGTGATGTATATCAAAAAGATTCTATGTTTGGAATGGCAATGGAAGTCGGACAGCTTGAAACAATGAATTATTCCTTCCATTTAAGCGATGGATATATTGATAAAATTAATAGCGTAACTTCTGAACAAATAAAAAATGTCGCTAAAAAATATTTAACCCGAGATAATTTATCGATAGTTATTCTTGATCCACAACCGATGAATCAAGATTTAAGCCCTAAGGGACGTCCGCATGTTCATTAAAATTATTCAACTTATTTTTTTATTTTTTTGTTTTCAACAAAATAGTTTTGCTACGTTAAAAATTAATACATGGGAAACAAAAGAAGGAGCTAAAGTTCTTTTCGTTGAGAATCACGATCTTCCTATACTTGATATCAATGTAAATTTCTTCGCAGGGAGTGCGCAAGATCCTAATGGCAAAGAAGGCCTTGCACATCTAACTCATCATCTTATGAATTTGGGAGCTGGTGGTATAAATGAAGAAAAATTAGCCAATCAATTTTCAGATATTGGTGCAGCAATTGGGGGAGATGTTGATCTCGACAGAGCTTACTTTAAATTAAGAACTTTAAGTTCCTCTGTGCAGAAGGACAAAGCACTTTCACTATTTAATAATGTAATACATGCGCCTGATTTTCCTGTTCCAGTGCTAAATAGAGAAAGAGATAGAATTATTGCAAGTATCAAGCAGTCTATGACGCAGCCAGAAACTATTGCTAATTTGGCGTTCATGCAATCTTTATACGGCGATCATCCATACGCGCATAATGAGGCTGGAAATATAAATAGTTTACAAAAAGTGAATCAAGCTGATTTAAAACAATTCTATAAAAATTATTATTTATCATCAGAAGCTTCAATCGTGATCGTTGGAGATGTGAACGCTGATGAAGCAAAAAAAATAAGTGAGTCTATTAGCCAGGGATTGCCTCAGGGAAATACTAAACACAATATAACCTCTGTGATTGATCAAAATTATGCAGGAGTTAAAAAAATACAGCATCCTGCAAAACAGGCTCATATATTAATGGGTATGCCAGTATTGAAACGTGGCGAAAAAGATTATTTTCCTTTGTATGTCGGCAATTATATTCTAGGGGGAGGCGGTTTTGTTTCAAGGCTCACTGAAGAGGTTAGAGAGAAAAAAGGATTGGTTTATAGTGTGTACAGTTATTTCATGCCGCTGTATGTTGAAGGTCCTTTTGAGATTGGCTTGCAAACCAAAAAGGAGCAAGCTGATGAGGCGCTTCGTATTGTAAATTCAACTATTAAAAAATTTATTGATGAAGGCCCAACTGAAAAAGAACTTATTGCTGCTAAACAAAATTTAGTTGGCGGATTCCCGCTAAGGCTTGATAGCAATGCAAAAATTGTTGATTACTTAAGTATGATTGCTTTTTATAAGCTACCAATTTCTTATATTGACAATTATATAAGTGAAATTAATAAAGTAACTATTGATCAAATTAAAATGGCATTTAAAAGTAAAATTGATCCTAATAAACTAGCGACGATTATTGTAGGTGCAGAGTAGTTTTTGAAGACTGGCAAAAATCAAGTCAAAATTATTGGCGGACAATGGAAAAGAAAAAATGTCTCTTTTGTTGACGCGCCGGGATTAAGACCCACTCCAAGCAGAGTAAGGGAGACTTTATTTAACTGGCTGGACCAGGATCTAACCGGGAAGGTTTGTTTAGATCTCTTTTCGGGTTCGGGCATCATTGGCTTTGAATCTCTTTCAAGAGGCGCTTCAAGTGTGGTGATGGTTGAAAAATCTCCCCAAGTTTTTAAAATGATTCAGGAAAATAAAAAGCTTCTTCAGGCAGAAAAAGCTCAACTTCATTTTATGGACGCACTTTTATTTCTCCAGAATAGCAACGCTAAGTTCGATATTATTTTCTGCGATCCTCCATTTAATCAGGGCTGGGAAGATAAATTATTTCCTCAATTAGCTAACCATTTAACTAAGGATGGGCTAATATACTTCGAATCAGAATCTATTTTAATAGAACACAGTGAATTTAATGTTTTAAAAAAAAGAAAAGCAGGTAATGTTTTTTATCATCTTGTGACATTAAAAAATAATGAGTCAATCTAATTTATCTATAGCCGTTTATCCTGGAACCTTTGACCCCATTACATTAGGCCATGAGAATATTGCTCACCGGGCTACAAAAATCTTTGATAAAGTAATTGTGGCTGTTGCTAGCAATACAAGCAAACAATGTTTTTTTGCCTTTGAGAAGAGGGTGGATTTGGTGAAAGCCGTCTTCAAAGACCATAAAGAAATTGAAGTGATTGGGTTTAATGGACTTTTAATGGACTTTGTTGAGTCACAAAATGCTCAAGTTGTTATTCGAGGTTTAAGAGCTGTTTCAGATTTTGAATATGAATTTCAATTAGCAGGTATGAATCGCAAACTTTATCCAAATGTTGAAACGCTTTTTCTAACGCCTTCTGAGCAATTTACTTTTTTATCTTCAAGTTTAGTAAGGGAGGTTGCTACTTTAGGTGGAAATATAGAACAATTTGTATCCCCAGTTGTAAAAGAAGCCATGAAAGAAAGTGTGCGTTAATCATGGCACTAATGATTACGGATGAATGTATTAACTGTGACGTATGCGAACCTGAATGTCCAAACAATGCGATTTATCAGGGCCTTCAGATCTATGAAATTAATCCTGAATTATGCACAGAATGTGTAGGACATTTTGATTCGCCGCAATGTCAAGAAGTGTGTCCTGTAGATTGCATTCCAATTAATCCTCAATTTATTGAGTCCAAAGAAGTACTTTTGCTTAAGTATCATCAACTACAAAAAGAAAAAGTGAGTTAGTTATGCGAGTTCTTCACACCATGATTCGTGTCACTGATCTAGAAAAATCACTCAATTTCTATACGAATATTTTAGGTATGAAGCTTTTAAGGCGGCACGAATATCCTGATGGAAAATTTACATTAGCTTTTGTGGGATTTGGAGATGAAAAAAATCATGCAGTCATTGAGCTTACATATAATTGGGGTGTGACAGCCTACGACAAAGGTAATGCTTTTGGACATGTTGCGATAGAAGTTCAAGATGCTTACAAGGCTTGTGAATTAATTAAAACAAAGGGTGGAAAAGTGATTCGTGAAGCAGGTCCCATGCAACATGGTTCGACAGTGATTGCTTTTATTGAAGATCCAGATGGTTATAAAATTGAATTAATCCAAACCGGTACTTTTTAATCAATCAAACAAGTCTTTCATTTTGTCAAGCCAGCCTTTTGCTTTTGGGCTGTGCTTGCCACGATCTAATTGATTAATCTCTTCAAGCTCTTTTAATAATTCTTTTTGTCTGTCCGTGAGTTTTACAGGCGTTTCTATAGAAACATGACAATGTAAATCGCCTGGTGAATTTTGTCTTAAAGGTTTAATGCCCTTACCTTTCAATCTAAATACAGCGCCTGTTTGAGTTTCCGCAGGTATTTTCATTTTTGCATGACCATCCAAAGTAGGCACCTCAATTTCGCCGCCAAGTGCAGCAGTGGTAAAGCTAATAGGCATTTCACAATGCAAATTACCGCCATCGCGTTCGAATAAATCGTGTTTCTTTAAATGAACAACAACATAGAGATCTCCAGGAGGTCCACCATTAACACCTGACTCGCCTTCGCCTGACAAGCGAATGCGATCACCTTCATCTACACCTGCAGGGATTTTAACGGAAAGAGTTTTATTTTGTTTAACACGACTAGCTCCATGGCAGGTTGAGCATGGCTCCTTAATAATTTTCCCAGTGCCATGACATTTAGGGCATGTTTGTTGTACAGAAAAAAATCCTTGCTGCATTCTCACTTGGCCATGACCATGACATGTATCACAAGTGACTGGTTGTGTGCCAGGTTTAGCGCCAGTTCCCTTGCATGGCTCGCAAGATGTCATAACAGGGATGCGAATTTTTGTTTCAGTGCCTTTTGCCGCATCTTCAAGACTAATTTCCATGTTGTAGCGAAGATCAGCCCCTCGATATACATTTGATTTTTGGCTACCACGACCACCACCAAAAATGTCACCAAAAATGTCACCAAAGGCATCATTAAAGTCTGAAAATCCACCAGACCCATGACCGCCCATACTTGGATCCACGCCTGCATGACCATATTGATCATAGCTAGCTCTCTTTTGTGAGTCTGAAAGTATTTCATAAGCCTCTTTAGCTTCTTTAAAACTTTCTTCAGCTTTTGGATTGTCAGGATTGCGATCGGGATGAAATTTCATCGCAAGTTTACGATAAGCTTTTTTTATTTCATCATCTGAAGCGTCGCGAGATACACCAAGAGTCTCGTAATAATCTTTTTTTGTAGCCATGGTATTTTTTCAAAAAACAAAACAACACCAGAAGAACTGATGTTGTTTTAATGGTTAAAAGTTATTTATCTTTTTTATCTTGCTTAACTTCTTCAAATTCTGCATCTACTACTTCAGCGTCAACTGTTTTTTCTTCTTGTTGAGCTGCTGCACCAGTATTAGGTTGTTGTGCTTGTTGTTCAGCATATATTTTCTCACCTAATTTTTGAGATGCTTCCATTAACTCTTTTGTTTTAGCCTCAATCTCATCTTTATTGTCAGATTTTAATGATTCTTCTAAAGATTTTATAGCAGCTTCAATTTTCTCTTTTTCAGCCGCATCTAATTTATCACCATGATCCGTGATAGATTTTTTTACTGAGTGAATCATACCGTCAGCAGAGTTTTTAACATCTACAAGCTCTCGAATTTTACGATCTTCGTCAGCATATTTAACAGCATCTTCTTCCATTTTTTTAATTTCTTCTTCACTGAGTCCGCTATTTGCTTTAATAGTAATTTTATTTTCTTTACCAGTAGCTTTATCTTTAGCAGATACGTGCAAGATACCATTAGCATCAATATCAAAAGTTACTTCAATCTGAGGCGTCCCTCTTGGTGCTGGAGGTATATCAGTTAAATTAAATTGACCTAAACTCTTATTGCCTGAAGCTACTTCACGCTCGCCTTGAAGCACATGAATCGTAACAGCATTTTGATTATCTTCAGCCGTTGAGAATACCTGCGATGCCTTTGTAGGTATCGTTGTATTTTTCTTAATAAGTTTAGTCATAACACTTCCGAGCGTTTCAATGCCTAAACTTAATGGCGTCACATCGAGAAGTAAAACATCTTTAACATCACCTTGAAGCACACCACCTTGAATAGCTGCACCGACAGCAACTGCTTCATCTGGATTAACATCTTTTCTAGGCTCTTTACCAAAGATATCTTTTACTTTTTCTTGTACCTTTGGCATACGGCTTTGACCGCCAACAAGAATAATGTCAGATATATCGCTTCCAGAAACGCCAGCATCTTTCATTGCAACTTTACAAGGTTCGATTGTTCTTTCAATCAAATCATCCACAAGAGACTCAAACTTTGCACGCGTAATTTTTACGACAAGGTGCTTTGGACCACTTGCGTCTGCTGTAATATAAGGTAAATTAACCTCTGTTTGCTGGCTACTTGACAGTTCAATCTTTGCTTTTTCAGCTGCTTCTTTTAGACGTTGCTTTGCAAGTAGGTCATTTCTTAAATCAAGACCATTTTCTTTTTTAAATTCATCAGCCAAGAAATCAATAAGCCGATTATCAAAGTCTTCTCCACCTAAAAAAGTATCTCCATTCGTAGATAACACTTCAAATTGATGCTCACCATCAACAGTTGAGATTTCAATAATAGATACGTCGAATGTTCCACCACCTAGATCGTACACGGCAATCTTTCTGTCTCCCTCTTGTTTGTCTAGGCCGAAAGCAAGCGCAGCTGCGGTAGGTTCATTGATGATACGTTTAACCTCAAGGCCTGCAATTCGACCTGCATCTTTGGTAGCCTGACGTTGGCTATCATTAAAATAAGCAGGAACAGTAATGACCGCTTCTGTAACTTCTTCACCAAGGTAATCTTCAGCAGTTTTTTTCATCTTTCTTAAAACTTCTGCTGAAATTTGAGGAGGTGCCATTTTTTGATCGCGAACTTTTACCCAGGCGTCGCCGTTGTCAGCCTTAGAAATTTCATACGGCATTAAGCCAATATCTTTTTGCACTTCTTTTTCTTCAAAACGACGTCCAATTAATCGCTTTACAGCAAATAATGTATTTTTTGGATTAGTTACTGCTTGTCTTTTAGCGGGCGCACCCACAAGAATCTCACCATCATCTTGATAAGCAATAATCGAAGGTGTTGTTCGAGCGCCTTCTGCGTTTTCAATCACCTTAGGCTTTCCACCTTCCATAACAGCTACACAGGAGTTTGTTGTTCCTAAGTCAATACCAATAATTTTAGCCATTTTTTTTCCTTAAAAAATCTATTTAATTTGATGTGTCTATAATTGGGACAGTCTTGAATATTTCAAGAGCTTATGTATTTTTACTTTTTGATACGGTTACAAGAGCTGGTCTTATAACTCTTTCATTCAATAGATAACCTTTTTGAAGAACAGTTAAAATTTTATTTGGCTCTTCTTCTGATTCAACCATACTGATTGCTTGGTGTTGATTAGGGTCGAATTTTTCACCCAATGCTTTAATTTCATGTATACCGAATTTCTCAAATACATTAATCAGTTGTTTTTGTGTAAGCTCCACGCCATTCTTATAACTATCTATATTTGCATTTTCAACTATCAAAGCTGCGTCGAGACTGTCTTTTACAGAAAGCAATTCACCGCTAAATTTTTCTAGTGCAAATTTTCTAGCTTTATCGATATCTTCAAAAGAACGTTTTCTTATATTTTCCCCTTCGGCTTTAACATAAAGTACTTGAGCTTGAGCTTCAGCTAATTTCTCTTCGAGAAGTTTTATTTGATCTTCCGAGGTACTTGAAATGGGCTGATCTGGATTGTTGTTTGAATCATCAATAGATGAACTATCTTTATCTTCTGCATTCATAATTTTGCCTTTTAAAACTTTTGAAATATTACAACTTAGAGCAAATTTGGGGGTGAAACTTTAAATTTCAAGATATTAAAGTTAAATAATTGCTTCAATTTGAGAAATCGTTGATTCGACAGTGGGAATGACACCAATTTCGCCTAAATTAACAGACGGTACTTTGATATTAGGGTAAACGCCAGTAAGGTATGGGTTGCTGTCCATATATAGACCTATAGTTGGAATTCCTAGAGCATTTGCAAGATGAGTCAGCCCCGAATCAACACCCACAACACATGTTGCGCTCGAAATAATATTAGCAAGATCCCTAATCTT
>JACCEC010454564.1_pt1 | contig 12267 bp, 11 predicted proteins | sample 7450121 | NCBI WGS metagenome assembly JACCEC01 (sample SAMN15323455, study PRJNA562643) | freshwater metagenome | isolation source: river surface water | place: USA:Blue River Watershed | collected 2017-08-18 | reverse complement strand
TTTCACCTTGATTTGAAGCTCTAGCAATGACCATATCGCCGCCTAAATCACTGCCTTTCCAAGTGACTTTTCCCCGGACTAAATCTATCCAACTAATTTCTCGATCATCGTCAATTTTAAAGCGAATTACCGCTTGACGACCTTCGGCTTCAAATTGCGCTTGCTGTTCGGGGGTAAGATGACGATGACGGTTATCATAGCGAGGCGCTTCGTTATTGGCTTTTTGCGCTTCTCGCATGGCGTCTAATTCTTCTGGGGTACAATAGCAGCGATAGGCTAACCCTTTTTCCAGTAAGGTTTGGATGGCTTGACGATATAAGTCTAAACGATCCGATTGATAAAACGGCCCTTCATCCCAGGTTAAGCCTAACCACGTTAACCCGGTGAGGATGTTTTCGGTATATTCGGGGCGAGAGCGTTCTAAGTCGGTATCTTCAACTCGTAGAACAAAGGTACCTCCTTGGTTACGGGCAAATAACCAGTTAAATACCGCAGTTCTAGCTGTTCCTATATGTAAATTTCCAGTTGGACTTGGGGCAAGACGAACTCTAACAGTCATATCAATATCAATTTTAATTCAACAGGGGAGGATTGCCCCATAGGTTATGAAAAAATGCACAGATATTGTTACTTTACCATTATTTAGTCCTCTGAGCGCAAAATTTTTGATCAAATCGGTTTCGGGTTAAGGTTTTTCAAAGACTAAAAAATGTTGTTGGGGTAAAAAAGATTGTGTTTCTCGCCATTTTAAACCGACGGCTTCCATCTCTTTTTTAACTTGTTTTTCGGACATTTTATGAAGTTCTTTAATTAAAATAAACGGATTTTCTTGACGATATTCTAATAATACGACTCGTCCCCCTGGTTTTAAAGCTTTAACAATGGCTTGCATCATTTCTTGGGGATATTGAAATTCATGGTAAGCATCGACCATTAAGGCTAAATCAACGGTAGATTCAGGTAAATTCGGGTTGTCAATGGTTCCTAATATCGGTTCAACATTTTTAATATTTTCTTGAGTTTTAACAAAATTAATTAACTCTAACATTTCCGGTTGTACATCAACGGCAAGCACTTTTCCTTGGGGAACTAAAGAACTAATTCTAAAGGTAAAATATCCGGTTCCCGCGCCAATATCTGCAACAGTATCGGTCGGTTTTAAATCTAAGGCGGCGATCGCTTGTTGAGGATGTTCAGAGGTTTCTCGGCTGGGACGTTCTAACCATCCCGCGCCTTCATGACCCATGACTTGAGCAATTTCCCGGCCTAAATAAAATTTACCAATGCCATCGGGATTGTGCAAGGTGCGGTATTCATAGACTGGAGCAACAGGAGCAGAAGTTAACGCGAGGGTCGGATGGGGGTTGAGTAGACATCCTGATAAAGTTACTATCATGCAATAAAGAATAAAAGATAAAAATTGATATACAGGTTTGATCATTGTTTACAGGGGATTAAAACTGTTGTTAAACTAGAAACAATAGCAAAAAATTGGGTGCAGTCGTTTAACAGGTTTAACAAGCAAGATGCTTATTCCACATATTTTATAGGAGAATTGTCCCTTGCGTCGAGAATATAATAAATTAGTGCGCGATCGCATTCCCGAACTGATTCAAAAATCAGGGTATGACTATGATATGACGACTTTATCTGAAGCGGAATATCGTCAAGCTTTACGGGATAAACTTCTCGAAGAAGCTCAAGAAGTTGCTCAAGCTTCCGATCGAGAATTAGTTCATGAATTAGCAGATTTGTTGGAGGTTGTAGCGGCTTTAATGGAAAGTTACGGAATTGAAGATGAACGGGTTTTATTAGAACAGGATCATAAACGGGCAGAAAAAGGAGGGTTTGAACATAAAATTAAATTACTCTGGACGGAAGCGATCGCTTAATTTTTAAAAAATTTCTAGCTTTTAACCCTAGAAATATCGATCTAACAAACAACAGGTTATGGTTTTTTGTGATGGCTGATGATTCTTTTCAAAAAATGCGGTATCATCAGTAAAACTCTAATTTAAGTTATTCAAGATTGCTTAATGTTTACTTATTATTCCCTACCCTGGTTAACGGTTTCCTATACCTTACCTGTTGTTTATTCCCGCCTGGTTTGGCATTCAATGATGTATCCGTCTGTTTACGCCAGGGAACTTTGGAAGGCTTATTGGAAATCTAACTTATCGGCCATTCCATCTGTTAGTGTTACTCCAGAGGAACCTGTTGTTACCGTTGTTTCAGAGGAAATCATCAAAGTTGAACTTGTTCCCCTGGTTTCTCTCCCCCTTGAACCTGTGAATGTTGTTGAGGAGAAACCTTTAATTACAATTGTTGAAACTGTACAAACTTCTTCTGTTTCCCCAGAAACTCTACCCCAAACGTTACCTTCTTCTCCTCGACAAAAACCGGAAAATTATCAGCGAGTCATAAGATTATTACAGTCTTATTCTATTACTCAATTAGAGGATATTAATCGGTTAACGTTAGACCGGACAAAATCTTTAGCAAAGGCGTTAGGAATTGCCCAAAGTGTTCAAGGGCAGAAGAAAAAAACGGCTGTTCTTAAGGATGAGGTGAAGCAAAAATTATTAGATTTTGCTTTATTAGAAGAGGGAACAGGGAATTAGAAATGGGTAAATTATGGGGTTTAGGGACTGAGAATTAATGATTAAGAATACTTGAATTATTTATGGGTGTAACACGAATTGGAATTGCGAAAGATAAGGCAGAATTAGTGCGATCGCTCACGGAAATTGAAGGTAAAACGGGGCCGTTTCAAACCTATGCTGATGTTATTGCTTTTGCTGCTTTATTAGGTAGACGACGGAAAAAACGAGTTCCGGTTGATGGAGTTTCTAAACGTGATCCGGGGCCGATTTCAATGGAGGTTTTTATTTCGAGGGGTTATGATGCTATTATTAAATTAGTGGCGATCGCAGAAACAGAAAATCCTAAATTATTATCTCCCTTTGAACTGGAAGCCGAAGAACAACGAGCGTTAATTTTTGAAGAATATGCCAATGGAGGGTTAGAAGTTCTCCGAGAAGAATGTCGGGGGACGGTGGATTATTCGGATCGATTATTATTAATTTTATTAGCAGAACGCGATCGCCAAAATCAAGTGGAAGGTGAATTTGATTTAACTCGTTTTCTGGGTTGAATTGATATTTTTAATCGGATTTAAAAACTCGGTTCCTCTGACAATTTGGGGGATTAGCTTCTGGCTCCGACAATAGCACATCTTGAGCTTGAGATATTGATTAAATAGTCAAGTGTATATACGAAGTCACCCTTACAATATTATCTCCTCGGCGGCGGGTTTTGTCAACCCCCTGCATTCTTCTCTTTAGACATCAGCCTGATTAGAAATCTGACGACAGCAAGGGAGGAGTTGACAGTTTGTTACGCTTATCAAGATATTGGCAGGGGACTTAATGCGTTACTTTTACCGACCTTTTCGATTAAATCCAGCCTAAATGAGCTTTATAGGAGCGAGTAGGTTTACAGTGTTGACTAATTATTCAAGAGTATGTGCGAGTTATCCCTTATAGAATTATCTTCTGTACTCCCCGTTTTGTCAAGCCCTTTCCCCAAAAAACGAAAATTTTTCTAAAAATCAGCCATTTTCAACCGTTAGGATAACATTTGGGGTAAGCCAACCTCCCTGGGTTTGACAAATTGACCTTCAAAATTAACCGCTTTATTTTCAAACGTCCTAGCATCGGCTAAGGCTTTGCGTAACTCGGCACATTCCATCGGTTCTTTAATTCCCCCTAATAAATAAATGAGTAACTTCGCGGCTAAATCTTTTCCGGCTACCCTGACCCGACGTTTATTAGGGTCATATAATACCCCATACCACAGAGAGTCAGGATACTCCATGCCGCTAAAGCCGCCAACGTTATCAAATGCTTGCAATTTCTCAAAAATCTCTGTTATCGACCGTTGTTGATAAAATACCAACACCCCCAACGCCGCCGCCACCGCCACTTGACCCACAGGACGAAACAGTAAATTTCCTTCTCCTCCCGGTTTTTCAAAACTAAACCGACGCAAAGCGGGGGTTTCCCAACCTTGTTCTAACTTTTGATAACTGGGTAAAGTTGCCATACCATCAAATAATTGTTGTAGGGCGTCTATCCCAGTTTCTAACTCTTGGGGTGTGGGTCGCAGGGGGACTAACCCCGGTTTAGCGGCTTTCCAGTGGGGAAACTTGGGGGTTAAATAGCGTTGAGTGATATCGGTTAATGCTTGTAGCGTGGTTAATACGGTTGACTTGGATGCTACGGTAGCACTATCCCAATTTATTCTAGGGTTGCGTCCGGGTTTATCGCAAAATAAGGGATGGGAAACCGCCACCTGACGAGTAACAATAGAAAACCCATCATCTTCATCTAATAATGCTAATTGTCCTTTACTGAGTTTAACCGCCATTAAATTAACGTGAACAAAAATAGACCTTACCCGTTGTCTCGCTTCGGCGCGAGTTTCTCCTTTTACCACTGCGGGAATAAATTCAACTCCGATGGTTTCTTGGGATAACTGTTGTAACTGTTGGGGTGTGATAGCGAATTTTTGGTTAAGTTCTTTAACGGTAATAGCATCGCCGATGGGTTTTTTCTGTTTGGTGTAGGGTTGTAAGTGTCCGGTGCGTAGAAGCTGCATTAACCCTTGTATCCCCATTAAGCGGTGTTGTCCATCTAAGGCAAAAATGGATACATCACCGGACATCTGCAACAGTCCTAGTTTTTCTTGGCTGTCCAAGGGTAAAAATTCAATAGCGGACTGAGTGGCGCGTCCGTCTTTATCCCATTGGGAGGCGTTGGGGTCATCTACCCAAGCGGGACTGAGGACGACTAATAAGGCGGGAAATTTATGGTCTTTATGGGTGGTGAGATATTGGGTTAAGGTGGCTTGTCGTGACCAGTCGAGGGGACGTTGGAAAATTTCATCAACGGTTTCGGCGTCGCGTTTGACGTTGACTGTTGAGTCTAAATGAGGTTGAAATAAGGGAAGTTGGGAAGCAAAACCGACTTTTGTAGCTATCCATTCTAAGGTGACAGAACTGATAAACGCCTCGCTTCCACCCATGTAGGTTTTTTGAACCAGTAGGGTATCTGCTTGTTGTAGATAGGGTTTGAGCAGTTGTGTAATTGCTTCCTGGGATTCAGAATTGAGCCGAGTTTTAGTATTCATCAGAGGTATGTTGCCAAATGAGTCAATTAATGCTAATATCGCTTGAAAGGTTTTTAAAAATTAAACCAGTGTTTTCAAAAACCATTTTCTAAGTCTCGTCCTATCGAAAGGAGCAGCTTTAGGAAATACCTAAGCGACGTGAGGAGAATTACCATGAGTGAACACAACCAATCACGCAAGCTTACTCTGGCGGATTATTGCCACAAGTTCGCTGCTCTTAAAGTTAGCCAACGCAAACAAGGTGAAGCTCCTTACAAGCCTATTTTACTGCTATCGGTAATAGATTTAATTTCACAGGGTTTAATAAGAGAAAATTGTATTCCTGTATCTGATGATTTAGTAAATACATTTAATAAATATTGGAAAATTATTGGAAACCCGGCTTATGATGGAGGGCTACACTATCCTTTCTTTCATTTACAGAGTGACTCATTCTGGTATATTAAACCCAAACCTGATTTTAACGGGTTACAACCTAAAACACTCAATAAGTTAAAGCAAGCTGTAGATTATGCTAAACTGGACGATGAATTATTTGATTTTTTGTTAGACCAGAATTCGAGGAAAGAATTACTTGATACTCTAATTGCGACTTGGTTCTATGAAAGTCAGAAAAAACTTGATAATCTTTTGATGATTAACCAAGATTTTGAGAAGCAAACAGGAGAAGAATGTGAAAGTTATACCTATTCAAATTATCAAGAAAATAACCGGAAAAAATTTCAGCTTAAAAAATCTTTAGTTCGAGAAGCCTTTTTTCGTAAAACCATCATACATATCTATGACTATCAATGTGCATTCTGTAGGCTTAAAGCTGTCCGTTCTATTAGTCAAACTATGGTAGATGGCGCACATATCAAACCTATTTCTTTATTTTATAATAGTAAAATAGATAATGGAATATCATTTTGTAAAAATCACCATTGGGCTTTTGATAGAGGATGGTTTACAATAGATGAAAATTATAAAATTGTAGTTGCTAGTAATTTACAAGAAATTTCGCCTAATGCTAAACCCATAAAAGACTTTCATGGCGAATCAATCTTTTTACCAAACTCAGAAGTATACTTCCCTAGCCAAGAATCTTTGTCTTGGCATAAAAATAATATTTTTAAAGCTTAATATAATAGGATAAGACATGAATCTACTTAATCAAGAATTATCTGAAACTCCGAATAATGTTAGTGAGTTGGTCAAAGATGTAGCTAGAATCAATCAAGAAATTCAAGAATTATATTGTTTGGATGACGTTCCTTGGATTGTCGGATATTCTGGCGGTAAAGATAGCAGTTCGGTTTTGCAACTAATCTGGTATGCTTTAGCTGATTTACCTCCTGAGAAAAGACATAAAAAGGTTTACGTTATTACAACAGATACATTAGTTGAAAATCCAATAATTTCTACTTGGGTCAAAAAATCCTTAGATAAAATGAAAAATGTGGCTGAAAAGCAAGGCTTACCTATAGAACCTCATCTTTTATATCCAGACATAAAAGAAACTTTTTGGGTTAATTTAATTGGAAAAGGTTATCCTTCACCCCGTTCTAAATTTCGTTGGTGTACAGACCGCTTAAAAATTACGCCGTCTAATCGCTTTGTGCGAAGTGTGGTTAGGCTTAATGGGGAAGTTATTCTTATTTTAGGGACTCGAAAATCTGAAAGTTCGCACCGTGCTGCGTCAATGGAGAAGCATGAACTAGGGTCAGTTAGTGACCGTCTTCAAAAAAGCTTGAGTTCCGTACAATCTTTAATGTATCAAAGTTCTACGCTTCCAAATGCCTTAATTTATAGTCCGATTCAAAATTGGAAGACCGATGATGTTTGGTTGTATTTAATGCAATGGGAAAACCCTTGGGAATATAGCAATAAAGAGCTATTTATTCTATATCGGGGAGCAACAGCCGATAATGAATGTCCCCTGGTTGTCGATACTTCTACGCCTAGCTGTGGTGATTCTCGATTTGGGTGTTGGGTTTGTACTTTAGTGAATCAGGATAAATCAATGGAAGCAATGATTATTAATGATGATGCTAAAGAATGGATGCAGCCTCTATTAAACCTACGAAATGATTTAGATGAAATTAATGATAGAAGTAAACGAGATTTTCGCCGAATGTATGGAAAAGTTCAACTCTTTGAACGGAATGTTGATGGTGAAATATCCGTTGAACCTATTCCGGGGCCATATACTAAATATTGGCGAGAACATTGGTTAAGACGGGTATTAGAAGCCCAACAACAAATTAGGAAAACCGCACCCGAAGAATATCGAGATATTAGCTTAATTACGATAGCAGAACTGAGTGAAATTCGACGAATTTGGCTAGAAGAAAAACACGAATTTGATGATAGTCTACCCAAAATTTATGAGGAAGTCATGGGAGAAGCCTTTGAAGACCCCCGTATTGGTGCAGGAAATCATGTTCTCGGTGCGGATGAATGGCAACTATTAGAAGAACTGAGTCAAGGAGATACGATGTATATGGAACTGATGGCAAAACTCATCGATACTGAACGTCAATATAAAACAATGGCAAAACGAACTGGAATCTATAATGATTTAGAGCGGTGTTTTGAAACCAGTTCTCGACCGCAACAGGAGGCTATTAATAATGCCCATTATGAACGCAATTTAAAAGAAGCGGCAAAAACCGGAAGTGTGGAACAAGTAAAACAAGCGGTTGAAGGCAAAAACCCTGACCCGCCACAACAGTTAAGTTGGGCAACTTTGAAATTTCAAAACCCCTCTTAACTCTGGTTCCCAGGCTCCCGCCTGGGAATGCTCAATGGCAGGCTCCGCCTGCTATGAATGGAGCCAGAGCCTGCTGAAATTCATTTCTAGGTAGAACCTAGAAACGAGATGGAAAATTGACATTTAAACTCTGAATTTTATGCTTTTCTTAGAATTAACAGTAGAAAACTTCGGCCCCTATCGAGGGAAACAAGTCATTGATTTACGGCCTAAAATGAATGATAATGCTGTTAGTCCGATTGTGTTATTAGGCGGCATGAATGGAGGTGGAAAAACAACCTTAATGGATGCCATGCGCCTTGCCCTTTATGGACAAAGGGCGCAATGTTCAACCAAGGGAAATTTAAGTTATCCTGACTTTCTCAAACAGGCCGTTAATAAACATACTTTACCCCATGAAGAAACCAGCGTAGAATTGCTATTTGAACATATTGTCAAAAATATGCAGGTTCAGTTTCGGGTCAAACGTCGCTGGACAAGAAACCCGAAAAATGGCAAGGATACGTTAGGAATATTACTCGATGACTGGCCGGACTCGGCGTGGTTAGAAACCTGGGATGAACGAATAGAAGATTTTTTTCCTATTGGTATTTCTAATTTATTTTTATTTGATGGAGAACAGGTTAAAGAATTAGCTGATTTAGAAGCACCGCCTACGCCAGTGGTTAAAGCGATTCAATCTTTATTAGGGTTAGAATTAGCTGAACGGTTAGCCATAGATTTAGATATTCTAGCAAACCGTAAACGCAAGCAGTTAGCCGACTCTAAGGAATTAGCAGATTTAGAAGAAATTGAAAATAAGTTAAATCGTTATAAATTAGAAGGGGAGAAGGCAGAAAAAGCGGTGTTAGACTTGAAAGAAAAAGCCGGAATAGCCCGCAAAAAGTTATATGCAGCCAAGGAACGGTTTAAATTAGAAGGGGGAAAAGTAGCATCAGAAAAAAGTCAACTGGAAGAAAAATTAAAAGAAGAACGGGAAAAAGCCAAACAACATCGAGAGTTACTGGGGAAATTAGCGTCTGAGTATTTACCATTGAGTTTAATTACTCCGTTATTAAATAAAGCGCAAAACCAAGGCGAACAGGAGTTAAATTGGCAAAAAGCGAAGGTTGCTCAAGATTTTATTAAAGAACGAGATCAGCAATTATTGGACTATTTAGAACAGCTTAATATTACTCAAGAACAATTAGAGCATATTAAAATCTATTTAAAAGAGGATTATCAAAAATTTGCCGATGATGCTAAAAATCAAGATTTAATTTTTTTAGGAATAGATGAAAAGGTGTTTCAGGATTTAAAAACCGTTTTAGAGCATCAACTTCCGAGTCAAATTAAATCCTCTGAGGATACTTTAGAAGCTTTAAAAAAGATAGAAGAAGTCATTTCGAGTTTAGAACAACAATTAGCCGTTGCTGCACCCCAGGAGGTTTATGAACAACTGTTAGAAAATATTTCCCAAGCTCAAGGAGAATTAACGAAATTAGAAACGGCTATTGAGGAAGGGGAACAACGCTACAAAAAATGCCAAAGCCAATATGAAAAAGCCAAAAAAGAGTTAGAAAAATATAGTCAAAATACCATTGATCGAAAAAATGCGAATCATATTATTGATAGTGTTGCCAAAGTGCAAAGCACCTTAAAGGTTTTTAAAGAGAAATTAACTTTGAAAAAACTGAATAAATTAGAAGTAGAAGTAACCGAATGTTTCCGTTATTTATTACATAAATCTGATTTAGTGCATCGTGTTATGATTCAAACGGAAGATTTTAGTTTATCTCTGTACGATCCCCAAGGACAACCCGTTGAGAAACATCGCCTCTCGGCGGGAGAAAAACAACTGTTAGCGATCGCATTTTTATGGGGGTTAGCGCGGGTTTCCGGGTTAAATTTACCCATTGCTATTGATACCCCATTAGGTCGGTTAGATTCTTCCCACCGTCAGAACTTAATTGAACGGTATTTTCCCGCAGCGAGTCATCAAGTGATTTTACTCTCAACGGATACGGAAATTGCGGAAAAGGAAATTAATAGTTTAAGAGAACAAGATGCGATCGCTCGTGAGTATTTACTCAAATACGATCCGACGCAACGGCAAACCCGCATTGAACCCGGTTATTTTTTTTAACTGTTTTGTACCAAAACTTGATAAAACTTGAAATCAGATCAAGATTTTGTAAAAAAATTCTGCTCCCCGATTGGATTTCCTCGGTATTTGGGTATAAAATTTCCCATATGTAGGTTTGAGATCTGTAGATTTCCTGAATCCTAACATTGAATGACAATGGAACCTCCCATAGAGCGAATTCGCCTATCTTTAACTGCGAAAGAGCAACTGACCAAACTCAAACGAATCACTAAAATCGAGAATTGGAATATTCTGTGTCGTTGGGCGTTGTGCCGTTCACTGTGCGAGCCAACCCTGCCGTCCCCGGTTCCCATCCCTAGCGATAGTAACGTTGAAATGACGTGGCAAGTCTTTGGGGGACAGATGTGTGATTTGTTACTTGTAGCGCTGAAGCAACGCTGTCATAATGATGATTTAGGAACTGATCCAGAAACTCTCGCCACCCAATTTCGCTTACACTTGCATCGAGGAATTGGTTATTTAGCGGGTGATCCCAATCTCAAGCAGATTGAAGATTTAATGACTCTCACCCCCTCTCAAAACCCAGAAACCTAATCGGTGGTTTTGAAATCGTCAGAAATCAATCTCGAACTTGATCATCGTTTCGGGGAAATTCCGTTTCCGAATGCCTTTCTTCTATCTTTCTAGGGAAGTGTATTAACTTCCAAAATCGTTAAACTAGATCCTAGAGGAGAATTTCCGTGAAAATACTGAATACTGAATTAGATTCTATCAATACAACTATGGCTATGGGTGCTAACCGTAAATATCACAATGTTATGGAAGAGTTAGTCACTGAAGAAGCGAAACGTCAATTAGCTTCCCTGTCTCCCAAACTCTCCCAATATATTAAGCGGGTTGAAGTGGAAACCTACGCGCTCAACCGTTTACCGCCCCTGTATGCTTCTTGCAGAGAAGGTTGGATGCAACAACTCAAGCGGGGACGAGCGGAGTTTTCTGCTGCCATCAAAACTGCTGTTAGACAAGCGATTGTCGCAGTACAACGAGATTTGCTACGGATTTCAACACCTTTATCCCCTGAAGAATGTATATCCGTAAACGAAGAAAGCGAAAAACCAGAATCTTCAAGACACACTGTACCTGATTATTCCTATGAGCCAATGGAGGATACTCGGTCTAAGTTAGATCAGAAAATCATCCACCGCCACCGTTCTTTTGCGGATAATTACTCGCGCAAAGAAGCATCAATTCGGGATGGATGGATTGGTTAACTCTTGGGAGGATAGCTATCAGTTCTTGCGGTTTTAGTCTTTGGGTCTTGAGGAAAGCAAGGGATAGAAGTGTCCTACGGGCCCTTGTCCTTTCCCGATACTTAAGGAGTGCTCTAATGCAGTAGTCAGATAGAGTTTACCCCGTTCTACGGCAGAAAATATACCCCTCTTAAGGCAGAGGTTTGCCACAATGGCGGCTGAGAGAGTACAACCTGTACCGTGAGTATTGAATGTATCAATCTTTTGAGTTTTAAAGAAGTAGAACTGGTTGCCATCAAACCCAACATCTAGCCCGCGTAATTCGCCCGACATTGCCCCACCTTTGACTAAAACAGCTTGTGAGCCAAACTGGTAAATCCGTTGGGCGGCGGCCTTCATATCTGCTAAGGAGTGAATCTCTAAACCAGTTAACAGTTGAGCTTCATAACGATTCGGTGTCACCAGAGTTGCCAGGGGAAGTAACTGATCTCGCAAGGTTGCCACCGCAGTATCATCAATTAACTGTGCCCCTGTGCGGGAAACCATCACCGGGTCTACAACAATGGGGATTGAGTTCAGACTGTCTAATTGTTGAGCGACGGCGCTAATAATCTCAGTATTCAGTAACATTCCGGTTTTCACCCCTTGGACTCCAATATCGGTGACTACCGCTTGAATTTGAGCGACGACCGCATCGGGAGGTAAAGCATCGACCCGTGTTACACCCAAAGTATTTTGAGCGGTTACACAGGTTAAGGCACTGGTTCCATGAACGCAATGAAAGGCAAATGTTCTTAAATCCGCTTGAATTCCAGCCCCACCTCCACTATCTGATCCAGCAATGGTTAAAGCAACGGGAATAGTCATCAGTTATCAGTGATTATTTATCGGTTATCATTTATCATTTATCAGTCATCAGATTTACCTAAAGCCTACCGCATCACCCCCTCCCCTGCCTCCCCTGCTCCCCCTGCCTCCCCTGCTCCCCT
>JACCEC012513833.1_pt1 | contig 12269 bp, 19 predicted proteins | sample 7450121 | NCBI WGS metagenome assembly JACCEC01 (sample SAMN15323455, study PRJNA562643) | freshwater metagenome | isolation source: river surface water | place: USA:Blue River Watershed | collected 2017-08-18 | reverse complement strand
TTAGACGGTTTTTTACCGGCGTCAACTAGAACTGATAATTCACTAATAGAAGCTATTTGATCTTCAGGGAAACCGAGTTCTCGTGCTCTATCATAAAATGGTTCAGCAAGTTCAGGATCTTGAACTTCGAGAACAGCTTTCATACGTCGAATAAGTTTTACAGGATCATCAATTGATTTTGCTTGACGAGTTGATTTGTCAATAGTAGTAATATTTTGTGCTCGGTCATAATCTTTTTGTTCTGGTTGAATTTTTGATGGGTCAATTATACTGGTGTCAATAGCACGAGCTTCTTCAATAACTTCTTTAATTAAACTTTTTAACTGTGATTTAGTAATTTTCATAGATTTATTCCTTAGATAAATATTAGTTTTGTTACTATGATATTTATTTTTTAAAAATAAAAAAAGGAACTAATAAATTAGTTCCTTTTCGATATCGTATGTAATCACTAATTAAAGTACGATATCTGGTTTGCCAGTTTCATGGTCATCGTAGGAGATAACGCAATTTGTCGTTAAAATTGCACCAGAAATTGACACGGCGGTTTCAATTGCTACACGAGTTACTTTTGCTGGGTCAACGACACCCATTTCAAACATGTCACCATATTCACCAGTTAGAACATTATATCCTTCAGTGACATTTTCATTTTTTGTCACATCATAATAAATTTCAGGAATAGATAATCCAGATGTGTTTTCAAGTAATTTAAGGAAAGGCTTATCTAAAGCATTAATAAATGCTTGAATACCAGCATTCTGATCTACAGTATATTTATCTGAATTTTCAGAAAAGAACTTTTTAAGTTGTCTCTGAAGTCTAAGATTAGTTACACCACCACCCATAACAATACCTTCTTCAAGAGCTGCTCTTGTAGCATGTAGTGAGTCCTCAAGACGGTCTTTCTTTTCTTTGAGTTCAACTTCAGTATGAGCACCAATAAAAATCTGACAGATACCACCAGCAAGTTTAGAAATACGGTCATTCGCAAAATCTCGGTGCATATCATTCTTAATATCTGGAAGTTCTTCTTCAATTAACGAAATCCGATTTTCAATAGCCTCATGATTTCCGCATCCGCCAATAATGATAGTATTATTATCTGACACTACAATTTTATCACAAGTTCCAAGATCTTCTAATTTTACTGTATCTACACTTCTGTTATTTTCAGGAGTATTAAAAACGATACCGCCAGTAATAGCGGCGAGGTCTCCGAATACTTTAGAACGGAATTGACCATGAAGCGGAGCATGAATAGCAACAGAGTTAAGTGTTTGTCTTAACTTGTTTGTAACCATTGTCGCAAGAGCTTCGCCTTCAACTTTATCTGCAATCACAAGAATAGGTCTATCAGCAGATTTAGCAATATTAAGAGCAGCCATAATCTGAGCATTAGAACTAATTGTTGCTTCTGTCATAAGAATAAGAGGTTTTTTATATTCACATGTATTTTTACCTTCATGCGTTACAAAGTATGGCGAGCAGAATCCACGGTTTTCTAATTGATATCCTTCAATCATGTTTACAGTTGTTTCCGAAGTCGGTGAATTCTCTACATTGATTGCACCATTAACACCTACTTCAGTAAGAGCATCAGCAATCAATTTACCCATTTCAGAATCGTTATTTGCTGAAATAGTCGCAACATTTAGAATATCGGTTTCACTTTGTAATTCTCTCTTATAATCAGATGCAAGATACTCAAGATATACTTGACGAGCAATTTCAAGACCACGTTTTACACCATTAGCATTTGCGCCAACAGTAATGGCTTTATACCCTTCTTCAATAATTGAAGTAGCAAGGATAGTAGCAGTAGTTGTCCCGTCACCAGCAAGTTTAGCCGCTTGTTCAGAAACCTGTTTTACCATCGATACACCAAGATTCTCAACATGGTCTTTAAGCTGAATATATGAAGCTACAGTAACACCATCTTTTGTTACGATAGTACGTCCAGGGGCTTCAATAACTACAGTAGATCCGTTAGGACCAAGAGTAGATGACACAGCGTCATTTAATTTTTTAACACCATTAATAAGACCTTCTTTAGCCTTACTATTGAGTGTAATTTTTTTATCTTTCATAAAATCTCCTACGATTGTTATGTTTCTTTAAATTAGAATATTTGATTAAATCTAATAACTAAAATAGTTATTGCTACTAATATACTAATTCCTATCGTTATTTTTATTTTATTTAACTTTTTTATTTGTTTAGCTTCTTCAGCTTCTCTCATCAACTTCAATTGTTCATTCATTTTTTTATGAATCATGTCAATGATTATTTCTTTTTGTTTATTGTTTATTTGTGGAAACTGTCCTGACATATTCATATCCTTTCAATAATTGGTATTCAATAAAATCTTCAAGTTCAAATACTTTTGCATCTGGTAAATGAGCCATAGATACATTCGAAATTGATTTAAGTATTTCTATTGACCGTAGAAATCGTCGTGACTTATTATTGCATAACAGTTTAAAATCTTCAGTATCAAATCCAGTCAATATAGTTGATACTAAGTCGTTCATAAACGTATCTTTAATAGAATTGTAAAAGTTTGTTGCTTCTATGTCATTAGGATCTCTATTTAATAATCTTTCATTTTCAATATCACCGTTAATATAATATCTAACTTTAACATAATAAAGTTGACTATTATCTACCAGTAGTATATTAGTAGCTATATATGGGATTATTACATCTTCGTCAGTGCTGTGTACATAAATTTTATCACTGCCTATATAACTGCCTTTGTCTAAAACTTCAGCAGAAACATTATATCTTGGAATGAATATATCACCCCAGATCTTCTCATAAACAGTTGATATACTTGCATTTAGTTCTTGTATTGTATACATTATATATTAATAAATTGTCCATCAAATAGAGCCGAGTTATTGGAATTATGAAAATGTTCATATAAATGATTAATAATTCCCTTATCAATATGAATCCAGTGACCATCTTTATCAACAAATGCTAAAGCATTTACTTGACTTTTAGACTCTTGAATAATCATAGATTCAACATATTCAATATGAGTTCCTGTATGTTCGGTTTTCATTTTTCTCCTTAAAAAAGGGTAGACAATTGCCTACCCTAATTTATATAGAATTAACTTCTATATTACATTTCAGATCGAATTTGAGACAGACGAGCTAGAATGTCGTCATCACCTGGTTCATCACCATCATCGTTAGTACTTGAATCAAGAAGTTTATCGATAGCAGCTGCATCAGCAACTGACTGATCAATACCTTTCTGAGCTGTTGATGTAACGGTAACTGGCGTGGAATTAACAGTTGCACCTGAAGTTACTTCTTCTAAACGAGCTTTAAGTTCATCAAAAGTTTTCAGCTTATTTTCTGGAAGCCATTCAGCCATAGAAATCAACTCGCCGTCAACACGTTCAATTTCAGAATCGTCTCCGAGTTTAGATTTACCTTTAAACTCAGATCGTTTGAAATCGAGGTAGTCAACATTTTTTGTCCCACTATTGAACGCTGCTGGAGAACCAACAAGTTTGAAGTTTTCACCTTCAAAATAATCGAATACGATTGACGGTTCATCAAGTGCAGTAGTTGGATTTACTTTAGCTTCGATCATGTTATAAATACCTTTTCCAAAACGGAAAAGAAATACTTTACCATTATTGCTAGGATTATTTACATCATTGATTACAAGAATGTTTGAAACATACTTGTCTTTGGCACCCCATTTTTTATACGCATCTTTATCTCCGTCACCCCAAGATTTTCCAATCCAAGAACATGCTGGACAAGCTTTACCATGAGATTTTGGACATTCTTCAGCATAAGCTTTACCTGAAGCGCCTTTAATGAAATGTTTTGATTCTACCATAACAGCCGGACTGTCTGGGCTAGGGAGGAAACGAATAACTGCTGCGACGTTACCGTCTGAGTCTTTTCCTGGAACATAGAAACGGTCATCAACTTCTTTCTTCGTGTTTGACTTCCCTTTGTTAGAGATAGATTCAAACTGCTTTCCAAGGTCTCCCCAATTCTGATTAGCACGTAGGTTCATACGATACTCCTTATGGACTCAATTAAGAGTCAGGTTGAGAGAGTTATTTAACTCTCGATTAATAAATGTCACAAACAATCGTCGAAAAGAAATATACTGTTTTTAATAAGATAACCCACTAAAAATATTCAAAACTTTTCTAAAATTTTTGTGCTGTTCGGATTCATACTCAGTATCAATAGTTTCATACCAATCTGCGAACTTAGCCGCAGCAAAAATACTCAACTTGTTTTTCAAAACAAAATTACATAATAATGAACTACCGTCTTTCATATAAATCAATCTTTTTGCCGATATACTACCAGTGTCTATCAGCATCATGATATTATTTATATCTTGAATATACTGTTTTTTGCTCATTTGAGAATTTATTTTTTTTATTTCTAATTTTAATTTGCTAGTATCTTCATTATCGAATACCCACATATCACCAGTAATAAAAAATTTCAAAACAGAATATGCAATTACCGCATCAATTTTAAATTCTTGTGATGCCCTTAAATCTTCACTTATTTTGTCAATAACCTTTTTCTGATTATAGGAAAGGCTCCCGTATATAGTTGAAGCCCTATTCTGACTAACTGCAAAAAGCTCACTTGATTCAACTTCAACGGTTTTCCGTTTAAGTATTCTATTAACATTAGATAGTATTCCAGCAAGCTTAGACGGTTGCATCATCCCTCCACAAAAATCGGTATACCTCCGTTTGTATAAACTTTGAGGCTTTTTCTAAGTACAATATCGACTCTATCCATCAGGTTGTCATAACCAGACACATAATATATTGTATATTTTTCATTTTTTTCTACAAAAAATTTAAAAACTTCAGATCCTACAACTAAGTCTATATTAGACTTTGCGTACTTTACCATTACTTCCAGATCTTCTAAATTTTCTTCAGTAACAATAAGGGGTTTATTTTTCTGGAAACTAAATATTTCGTCCAGTTGTACTTTTGTTAATTTCATATTGATTCCTCATAATATAAAAAATAGTATGTAAATTTTTACATACTATTTTATTATTTAATGAATCACGAATACTATAAAATTGAGAAAAAATATTAGTTTTTTACAATTTTACTATATCAGTATAAAGACATTTAAATTTTTGGTCATTACTAGTCCATATATGATACGGGTGCATGTGTCCAAAATACCATTGTTTATACTCTACAGTACTGTCAACAAATGATAAAAACTTAATTGCTGAATCTGGAATTACATCTGATCCAGCAATACCAGGACCATTTGTTTCAAGAAACTCTTTCATAATTCTTTCAGGTGCCGTATGAGATAAAATGTAATCTACTTTATTATCAACTTTTTCAAGATTATCAATAGCGAGATTTATTTCAGTGTTATTCGGTTCTTCTTGAGGCCACCATGATATATGAGCTCGTCTATGCGCTTTATCTACTGAGAATGCTCCACCCATAGTAAATATCTTTTTATTATCAATATTGTAAACTCGACCTCTCTGTAAGTAATAAACATCTTTTGCGATCAGTTTTACTTTATCACCGAACATTTCCACTTCTTGAAATTCATCAGAAAAAAGTCTATCAAAGTTCTCGTGGTTTCCGTCAATAAAAAGAGTAGTCCACGGTTTGTTAGTTAGCCACTCAAGATTTCTTAGTTCTTTACCAGACATTTGCATATCCCAGACTCCACCGAAATCACCGAGTATAATCAAATAATCATCTTTAGTCAACATTGTTGATGTCGGCCAATTAGATGTTGACAAACGATTTTGCCAATCTGCATGAGTATCTCCAGTTAAATATATTGCCATATTAAAGTCCTAATTTAGTTAGTTTTTCTAAAAGTTCTTCAGCTTGAGATATACGGGCTTTTTTATCTTCATTAGTTTCAAGGCCACTATCTTTTATAACAGATTTAATAACATTCATCAATTCTGATTTAGTCATATTTCATAGTCCTAATTTGTCAAGTTTATCAATCATTTCTTTTTCAAACATTTTTTGTTCAAACTCTTTAAGTGTTTTTCCATCAAGATTAAATACATTTGGGTACATAGACGCAAAATCAAAATTAATTTCTGACGAGTTTTTACAGAAATTACTACTAACTACAGCACCTGTGTATATTTCTTTTTTCATAAACCAAGTAGCTCCAAATTATGTTCGACAATAAGAGTTTCTAGTTCTTTTTTGACATTATCCCATGCTAAATCATCATCAACAGTAATGAAATTATAATTATCTAATTGCGACGAATATTCGTGATTTTTTCTTTGCAAATATATAATGCGGTCTTTTACAGACATTTCAGGAACTTCTCCATTAAGACGAGCCAGTTCTTCTTCAAAGTGACTTACATTCATCGCTATAATTCCAGTTTATTGAGTTTATTTTGAAGTTCTACTGAGTCTATAACATCCATCAATTCTTTCCAACATTCTTTAATTTCTATCGGTGTATCAGAATTCATGATACCATTAAAAAATTGAGATAAGTCGTTATTATTTATACTCAAATCAGAAAGGTAATTACTCATCATTAAACCCTAACTTATCAAGTTTTATAATCATATCATCAATCTCGATTTCGGACAATATGTCTTGCATATTAACTCCAGCAGGAAGATACTTATATAATACATTCATAATAGCATCATTCATTGCACCTCTGACATCATCTGTATTATACATTCCGTTAAAGTCTTTTAATGTCTGTTTAACTGCATTTTTTACAGAATCACTAATATGTGTATTATAAGTTGGTTCGTGAAAAATATTCATAATCCTAGTAACTCCAATTTTTCAGCACATTTATGTAATTCTATATCTTCGCGATACTTAGCTATTGCTGAACTACGTTTAACTAATTCATCCAATGGATCATCGCATAAATTTAATAGACTATTAATCACATCTTCCGATAGTTTTATATCAGAGTCCCAGTTGTTCAAGTTTATCCTCAACTTCCTGAATCTCTTTGATTCTTTGTTGTTCTTCTAAATACTCTGTCATTATTTTATGAGTCATCATTGTTTTACCAGTTTGTCTACCAGCAATAATAGAAACAACTTTATTAGAGTCTACTGTTGATTTAAACAACTTATAAAACTCGTCATCAAACTCAAAAGCATTTAGATTTTTTGCCATTAGTCAACTACCCATCCATTATCGGTCATATCAGTCAGACTATCATATTTCCATAGGGTTTTACCATCATAAGAGATAACTCTGAAATCTTGGCGGCGAATCATATCAGACATTATCATGCCAAATCTACCGTCAATATTCTTCATACAAACAGTTACAAGATTAGACAGTGAAGATTTGTTAAAATTATTAAACGCATCTTCTGTACGTTTAATAATCTGTGCATCCCATTTTTTATTCATATTCGATCCTTTATCAATTTACTGATAATATAATACAAAAACGGGTTAAATGTAAAAAAGTCCAACGTTTAATTGGACTTTAATAATCAATAGCTATTTAAGTTTACCTGTTTAGTATTACCAGATACCCTTTATCACCATCGTCAGATTCATATATAATGTTTTCTTCATCTATTTCGAATTCAACGACATTATCTGATGGTAAGTTTGTTTCCCCTAGTTCATCTTCAAGTTCATCACGGTACATATAAGAAGCTGCCATATTATAATCTTTAGTAGCCCAGATAACTTCTGTATCTTCTGTCATATTATATTTATCCATCCATGCTTCAATTTCTGAAATATCATAGTTCTGTCTATGTTCTACTTCTAAGTCTATGAATTCTTGGAGACTAATTCCTTCCCCGTGGCTATTATACATTATCATTTTATTTATCCTTATTTAAAAGAATGGTGACAAATCTGGATATTCATCTCTAATAGCTTTATATCTATTACGAGTTTCTTGAATAATTTCTAGTTTAACTTCATCGTTTATATATGACTTAATTTTGCTAGGCGACATATACACTGTTGATAGTTTAGTTAATAAACTTAATAAAGAAATATTACGTTCAATTTTACATCTCATGAGAGCATCATTAAAATGTTCAATTGCATATTTATCTATATTAGGAATTTTTGATTCACCCATATAAGATAGATCAATACCGAAATTTTCTTGTAAATTTAAAAATTCTAAAAAAATTTCTAGTTCCTGATCTGAATAAATTTTATCATCAATAGTTTCAGTATTCATAATACCTCATTAATCAAAATTATAATTTGTTGAAATGTCATCTTTAGCGCCAGACGTATTTATATTATATAAATCATCAGTGTCATCAAATTTGTTTACTTCTTCTAACAATTCGTCAGTAGTTGTATTTGCGAATGGTAATATATCCTCTCCACGAGCTCTTGGCATATCGCCGAGGTCAGATAATGTCATTGTTGAGAAATCCATACCTACATAGAACTCTTGACCATTTTGTCCAAATCGGTTTTTAACTACAATCCACAAATATTGATTTGCCGCTTTTAATTCTTCTGTCATAATTGCCGCCCATACAAAGTCCGCTGTCATAGCGACACCAAATGATGCCGACATATTATCAAGGTCAAGATTGGTTGCATTAAATCCTTCTCTTGTAGTTTGCATTGCTGAAATTACTGGAATATCAAGATCATTACCAATATCTCTTAACTCTTCAGAAATCTGTTGTAAGTCTTCATGCTTCTGAGATACTTTTCTGGTTCTGTTCGGTTTCATCAGTGCCAGATAATCAACAATTAATACATCAGGTTTGAATCCCTGTTTAATCTCATATTCTTTAATCAACTTTCTGATTCTATTAGAGCTAGCTTCACCTGTAGAGAAGTTCTTCACTCTGAATTTATCAGCGATTATGTGTTTAATTTTTTCAAACTTTTTCATGAATGTTGTTTTATCTGTAGTACCGAGTTTATCTTGTTCAATACCAAAGATATTAGCCATGATTCGTTGAGCAATCATTTCTTCAGACATTTCAAGAGTAACGTATAAAACATTTTTACCCATTAGAACTTGGTTAGCTCCAATCGCACCCATTATAGCAGATTTACCTTGGTTTGTAGGAGCTAATACTAATGATAGTGATTTAGCATGAAACCCACCAGCTAAGCATTTATCGAGTCCTTTTATTCCTGAAGGAATAAACTTTTTCATCTCATGGAAGAAGTCAAGCATTTTAGCAATACCTTCTTCTGAGAATAGGTTAAGACCTACACTATTATCAAATGAAAATGAAAAAATTTCTCTCAAAGTTTCTGGTAAAATATCTTCAGGCTCTAGCCTATAATTAGGGTCTTGCATATCAGTAATGATATTTGTAACTTGCTGTGAAAACATAGATTTACGGATATAATACTCAATAGTAGAGATTAGATGACTATGACTATAATCTTCTGTTTTTGCCTGAACAATTTTGTCAAGTAATTCATTGATATTTTTATTTTGAGTCGCGAGTCTAATATCTTTCATCGTCGGAAACTGACCATGAGTTTCTTCAAGGTGATCAATAATTTTTATTAGATTAGCTGATTCTTCATAAGCAAAAATTTCAGGTTTTAAATATGGGACCAGTGTAGATCTAAAATCTTTATTTTGAAACAATAACTTAAATATCATTGGTTCAATAATTTCAGGTGTAGTATCTGCAGTACTTAAAGTTATGCCTTTACTGATATCTTCTGACATCTTTCCTCCAATCAATTTGTTCAGATAACAATATACTATTTAATAGGAAAAATAAAAAATGTTCATAAAATAAATAAGATATACACTAAAGTTTGTTGCCAATAAGAAGGGTCTATGCCAGAAAATAAAACTATGACACAAATGGATAAATTAGCTCAGCAGAGACGAGAACAAAATCGTACAAATTCTGATAGCATGGCTATTGCTAAATTAAATAATTCAATTGCTTCATTAGAAAAAACTATCAAAGGCAATTCTAAACCTGGTAAAGAAGACAATGGGATTGACCATACAAAAATGTCAAAAATGTTTGGAGACGTTTTTAGCAAAATAGTAGATAAACAAGAAAAAATTATAAAAGAACAAAATGATACTCTTAAAGATATAAAAAAATCTTTAGAACAACAAAATACAAAAGATAAAAAAAATCATGAAGAACTTATTGATGCAGAGAACGCTAATAATAAGTTATTAATATCTACTTTACAAAATCAAATTGCGACACTTACAAAAACAATTGCAAGTGACCAAGAATCAAGAGATGAAAAGAAAGAAGCTAAAAAGACTGCATATAAAAACCAGTTAGATTTACTAAAAGCTCTAAAAGACGGATTTAAACAATCAGGTAGTAAAACATCTGATACAACGTCTAAAAAATCAGACGATTCTTTACAATCTAATATCGCTAAAATGAGCGATGGTAAGACTTTAAGTAAACAGTTTGAAAATAAGATGGCTGGCGGTGGATTGATCGGTGGATTAATGACTGGTATCGTTACTGGTAACTGGGCACCTCTTATTAGTGGCGTAGTTGGATCTATTGCAAAACTACTTCCAATGATGCTTGCAGCTGGTGCAGTGTTATTAGCTTTTGCGCCACAAATTAAAAAGTTTTTTAATAAAGTATGGGATAAATACGGAGAACAAGTTAAACAAGGATTTAAAGACGGTTTAAAGGCTGTTGGTAAATTCGTATTTGAACAACAAATTGCTTTGTCTAATTTCATTTTACAATCAGTAAGAAGAAAAATAACTTCAGTAGTAAAAAATATTACAAAAGCTATACCACTACTTGGTAAAGGGTTATCGACTTTAAAAAATTCTATAGTATCTCGTATTGTTGGCTTTGCTTCAAGTATAGGTAAAGGCGTTTTACAAACACTTGGTAAAACTGGATTAGGACAAGCGGCTAAAGCTGTAGGGTCTAAAATTGCAGGAAATGTCGGTAAAGAAGTCGGCAAAAGAATCGGCAAAAAAGGAATGAAAGCCGCTGCTAAACAATTAGGAGTATCAGCTGCTAAAGAAGGTGCTGAAGGTCTTGGTAAAGTAGCTCTTAAACAAGGTGGGAAAGCTCTTGCCAAAGGTGCAGTAGCAGCTATTGCAAAAGCTGCATTATCATCAACTGGACTAGGATTTATTATAGCTATTCCTTTTGCTATTGCACGATTTGCCAAGGGTGATGTAGTTGGAGGTTTATTAGAACTTGCCACAGCTATCCCGTTTGCTGGTATTCCGATTAGTATCTATCTTATGCTTCGAGATATCTTTGGTGGAGGTGCCGGTAAGTCTGCTACTGCAAATGTTAATAAGAACGTTGAACAAACTGAAAAATCTGGTAAAAGCTTTGGCGAAAAGATTCTGGGATTATTCAAATGGTTTGGAGACGGGTTTAGTAAGATTTTTGAATTTGGTAAAAAAATGGTTGGTGGGTTATTTGCCTTCGGTAAAACTGTTTTTACTGGTCTCTTTAGTATTGGTACACAAATAGCAACAGCTGCAATTGGCGGATTAAAGAAACTCGGAAGTATATTATTAATGCCATTTAAAGCATTAAGTAATCTTTGGGGATCGTTGTTCGGGTGGGTTGGCGCTTTATGGAATAAAGTAAAAGGTAATCCTATTGTACAGCAAGCTCTTAAGTTTTTAGGAATAGATGTAACTAAAGTATCGTCTGATGATGGTATAGATACGCCTAATGAAAGTGTTCCTCTTGACAAGGGATATGATGTTCCTGGATTTAGAAGCGGAGGTAAGATTACAAGTGGTCGGTCAATACAAAGAAGTAATGGTGATGCTGTTTTAATCACTGCTAAAAGAGGCGAAGTAATTCTAAATCAAAAACAACAAACAACCATTGGACATGATGCTTTAGCTATGGCAGGAGTACCAGGATTTGCTGAAGGTGGAGTGGTTCAAGCTGAAGGTGGAGTTGTTCAACCTGGAGTTATTGACTACATGTATGCTGCGTCTCAAATGCACGGAAAAGCAGGTGATGGAGAAATTGGTAGTTTAGGACAAATTGCTAAGAATATAGCAATTATTCTTGGAAACAAAAAGAAAGAAGATAATGGAACTCAAGATGATGTTCCTACTTTTGGTGGATATACTGCTTTAACAAAAGATAGACAAACTATTTTAAATAATATTACAGAAGAATTAACACCAGGTCCTTATACTTTTACTAAAGCTGATCAAATCAAGTATTATGATGATAAAAAATTGATGGAGAACGTTAAAAGAGGTCCACAACCTTTTGATGTAGATTATAACCCAACAACAATGTCTATGCA
>JACCEC012638857.1_pt1 | contig 12271 bp, 11 predicted proteins | sample 7450121 | NCBI WGS metagenome assembly JACCEC01 (sample SAMN15323455, study PRJNA562643) | freshwater metagenome | isolation source: river surface water | place: USA:Blue River Watershed | collected 2017-08-18 | reverse complement strand
TGATTTTTAATTTTAATATTAAAAAATTTTTGCATAAGCAAAACTATTCCCTAACCAAAAATTTAGACAACTCGCTTGCATATAATTTTTGAATCTGAGCAGAATTCAAAGCAGAAGAATAGATTCGGACGTCATCTATAAAGCCATTAAAAGCCGACGGGAGAGTGTCGTTTACATCTGTCCCTATTCTTGCGTGACCTGTTGGCCAAATCGTAGAACCAACCCAAGAAGAAGTAGAGGTGCTCTTAATATTTCCATCAAAATAAACATTTTTATTAACACCATCAAAAGCAAAACACAGCTGGTGATATTTACCGTCATTTATCTGTGTCGGCAATTCAAGTCCAGCATCCGGGGTTGTTCTTAAGTATAAACCCGAATTGCTCACATCCATTGTCAGACCATAAGTTATACTTATGATCCCTTGAAATTTAGAAGAAGAAGTCTTAAACCAGCTACACATTGTAAATTTATTTAACGGGAAATAATCACTGCCCACCCCAACACTTAGATAGTCATCTACCCCGTCAAACAAAAGAGCGTCTTTTCCGTTGAATCCTCCACCAACAGAAACTGTAGGGCAATTTGTACCACCACAAGATCCATTGTGATTATTTCCAGAGGTGTCTATGTATCTATTTGTCGAATCATCAAATTTCCATTCTGCTACTAGTTGGTCTCCTATGCTGTGTAAGACATTAGCATCAAACTGTTTCCCTGCTGCCAACCTAGCCTTATCTCTAGCACTATTTAAAGATGCAAGAACAACCGAAGAAAGTATTCCGATGATTGCAACGACAACTAAAAGTTCAATGAGAGTGAAGGCTCTGTTGTTTTGATTTCTGTCTTTACTTTTTAGTTTGAAAAACTTGTCCGACATTATGTTTTCAGTATAACACAGTTTTATAGAGAAATCTTCTTTGATATCAAGGGAGGTCTTTATACAAAAGACATAAATCCCCTGTTTTAACCTGTGGATAACAGCCGAGGTCGGACCTAGTACGAGGTCCGACCTCGGCTGTAAAATACCTAAAGATATGAGCAATATTAATTTTATTACTTTTTATTTTTATTTTTCCAATTATCTATTTCTTTATGATTACCAGAAAGTAAAACTTTTGGAACTTTATATTTTTTATTTTTATATTCTAAAACTTCTGGTCTTGTATATATTTCACTCGAAGAAACCCTTTCTTCTTCTCTTGAATCAAAATTTCCTAAAACTCCTTCAACCTGACGAGAGATAGAATCTACCAAAACCATAGCGGGTATTTCTCCACCGGTCAAAACATAATCTCCTATTGAAATTTTTTTAGTCTTTAAAATTTTATCAACTCTCGAATCTACACCCTCGTATCTTCCACAAATCATAATTATATCTGTATATTTTTTTGAAAAAGTTTTTGCCATTTTTGTATCAAATTTTTCTGCGCTTGGTACAAAATTTACAACAAGAATTTTAGGTTTAGATTTTTGAAGTATTTTTTTAGGTCTAGCTACTTGCTCTCCTCTTTTTCTACCAAGGGTAACTATATCAGTGGTCGTAAACTGCTTCATAATTGAAGCCTTTATGGAATCAACAGCTTTAATCACGGGCTCAGCCATCATAACCATTCCAGGCCCACCACCGTAAGGTCTCTCGTCTATTTGCAAAGAAACATTTCCATCGGGCCACTTCTTTTTGTACTTTCCAGAAACAAATTTTCTAGGGTTCAAAAAACTTACTTTGATTTTTTTATTTTTTATTGCCCGCCCCAAAATAGATTCGTTTAAATAAGAATTAAACATTTCAGGAAACAATGTGACCAAATGATATTTCATGTTTAAATTAAAACAGATAAAAATAAAAAAATCCAGCTGTCTGGATTTTTTTATTTTTAAAGATTATAAAAAGCTACTATATTCCTTTTAAATCTTCTAGAGCTTCATCTACTGATTTTGAAGCTTCGCTCACAGAAGAAGTTTCTTCTTTTGATCCTTCTGGTTCGTTTATTTTTAGATTTACGCGAGCATTGTTCTTCATTCCAATTACACGGAGAAGAGTTCTGATAGCTTTAGCTGTATTTCCTTGACGTCCAATGATTTTTCCCATGTCGTCCTTGTTTACGGACATAGTTATAAGTACTCCCATCTCATCAACAACACGATCAATCTTTACGTCTGCTGGATTATCAACCAATGACTTTACGATATATTCTAAAAATGCCTTATCATCTGCCATATTTCTTATATAGTATTATTCTAAAAGTGCAGTGTACCGACTACAACCTGCTCTATAATTAATTATATCAAAGACAATTATTTTTGCAATAAATTAAAACCTGGCTTATGCCAGGTTTTAATTATGCTTTTTTAAGTTCTTTTTTTGGTTTAGTTGGAGCCTTTTTAGGTAAGACATTCTTCTTTTTGGAATCAATTATTTTCTCCTTAACTAGGAAATTGTGAACGGTATCAGAAACCTGAGCCCCATTTGACATCCAATATTGTATTCTATCTTTCTTAAAAATAACTTCACCCTTTTTTAGATCGTAAGAGCCTAGAACTTCTTTAAATTTACCACTTTGAGCTGAGTTTTTTGAATCAGTCAAAACCACCCTGAAAGCGGCGTTGTTCTTGCGACCTGTTCTTTGTAGTCTTATTTTTAACATACGTAAAACCATACTATCACATCTTGAAACATTAATCAATAGATAAAACTTTATATTCCGCAATACAAAAGGCTATAAGTCTATAACATAGTATGTTATACTCAAAAAGTATGAATACAAATAAGCAAAGAACGATAAATGGAAATATAAATATCTCAGCCAAAGGTATTGGTTTTGTAAAAATAAACGATAACGAATCAGTAGAAATTGATCATATATTTTTAAACACAGCTCTACATGGCGACAATGTTGAAGTTTTACTATACCCAAAAAAAATAAATGAAAACCAAAAAGGAGAAGTTTTAAAAATAATAAGTAGATCAAAAAAAGGACATGCTGGGGTTTTAGAAAAAGATAGTGGAACTTTTTTCTTGGTACCAAGTGATCCAAAGGTGTATGTAGACATTGTTATACCACAACAAAAACTAAACGGAGCAAAAGAAGGACAGAAAGTTTTTGCGATTATCGAAGAATGGAAAGATATGAATAAACCTCCAGTAGGAAGGATAGAAAAAGTTCTAGGAAAACCAATGGAAAACAATGCTGAAATGGAAGCCATTGCTCTCGAAAAAGGATTTAATGCTACCTTTAAAAAAGAATTAATAAAAGAAGCTGAAAAAATATCAAAAACAAAAATCGACAAAAATGAGATTTCAAAAAGAAAAGATTTTAGAAATACTACAACCTTTACAATAGACCCTGTCGATGCAAAAGATTTTGATGATGCTATCTCTTTTAAAAAGTTAGAAAATGGCAATTTTGAAATAGGCGTCCATATTGCCGATGTCTCACACTACGTCACCCAAAATAGCTCCCTAGACAAAGAAGCTAAAGAAAGAGGTACTTCTGTTTACCTTGTAGACAGAACAATACCAATGCTCCCTGAAGAGCTTTCAAATGATATATGCAGTCTAAAACCAAATGTCGACAGGCTTACCTTTTCGGCTGTTTTTGAAATGGACAAAAACGCAAATATTATTAAAAAATGGTTTGGGAAAACCATAATACACTCAGACAAAAGATTTACATACGAAGAAGCTCAAAAAATATTAGATGACAAAAAAGGATTATACTTTGAAGAACTGCAAACTCTAAATTCTTTATCAAAAAAATTACTCAAAAAACGTTTTGAAAAAGGAGCAATATCTTTGGATCAACAAGAGGTCCGATTTAGTTTAGATGAAGAAGGTGTACCAATATCTGTTGTAATAAAACAAAGGGGTGATACAAACAAAATGATTGAGGAACTCATGCTTCTCGCAAACCAATCTGTTGCAGAAGAAATATCAGCAAACAAAGACCCTCATGTTTTTTTATATAGAATTCACGATTTACCAAACAAAGAAAAAGTATCAGATTTAACATTCTTCTTAAAAAAACTTGGCTATAAAATAAAGCTAAAAGATGGAATAATAGAAGCTAGCGAAATAAACAAGCTTATCGATAGTCTTGAAAACAGCCCACTTAAAGACACAATACACACAGCTATCATCCGAACAATGTCAAAAGCTATATATTCTACAAAAAACATTGGGCACTTTGGTCTTGGTTTTAAACACTACACACATTTTACTTCCCCAATCAGAAGATACCCCGATGTCATTGTACACAGACTCCTATTAGAATTTTTAGAGAAAAGAAAAATAGACAAAAAGCATTGGTCTCAATATGAAGAGATATGTATAAACTCTTCTCAAAGAGAAAAAGAAGCTTCTGATGCAGAGAGGTCTTCGATTAAATACAAACAAGTAGAATACATGTCTAGCCGTATTGGACAAAAATTTGAAGGGATCATTACAGGTGTCACAGAATGGGGTCTTTATGTTGAAGAAAAAAATACAAAATGCGAAGGAATGGTTTCTGTCAGAGATCTAAGTGATGATTTTTATGTTTTTGACAAAAAAGGGATGTCTATTTCTGGACAAAAGAAACACAAAAAATACAGACTAGGAGATTCTGTAAAATTTGAAGTTAAAAATACAAATATGAATAAAAAAATTATTGATTACAAATTGATATAATCGATAAAAAATAAAACCCCCAAAGGGGGGTTTTATTTTGCGTATCCAGTAGCTTCTTCTAAATGAATTGAAAGCAATGTTGAGGAACCTTCTCCGCTCATTGTAACTCCATACAAAACCTGAGCCCTAGACATTGTCTCTCTGTTGTGAGTCACAACAATGAGCTCTGAATATTTTGATAAGTTTTCAAGCATATTGCCGTATTTTTTAGAATTGGCTTCATCCAAAGCAGCGTCTGTCTCATCCAAAACCAAAAATGGAGGTGGATTTACTTGAGATATTGCAAACAATAAAGCTATAGATGTTAGAGACCTTTCTCCTCCCGATAACATATGTAGGTCTTTAACTTTTTTATGAGGCAAATTAACATTTATCTCTATTCCTCTTTCAAAACCTATTTCACTTTCTTCTTCTTGAACAATCTCTTCATCTGAAACTGATTCATCGTTTTTCTTTGGTTTTTTATTTTCCATAGTAATAGAAAGAAAAGCTCCTCCCCCACCAAACATTAGAGCAAAAAAATCTTGGAACTGTTTATTTATTCTTTCTATTCCGTTTTTAAATTCTGAATCAAGTTTTTCTTTTAATTCTTGAATTAAAATATTACAATCTTTTATACTTTTATTTAAATCTTCTATTTCTTTTTCTAAGAAACTATCTCTTTCAAGAGTGTCTTCGTATTCTTTCATTACGTCGCCACCATTACCACCACCAGCATCTTCTATTTTTATTTTTATTCTTTCTATTTTTCTTCGTAAATCTTCTTGGGCTTGTCTTTCTATTTCTTCGGTATATTCTGTCTGAGCAAAAGTTACAATCTCTCTACCTATCAAAACACCAGCTTCGGTAAGCTCCATATCAAAGGCATTTTTAATACCAACCAATTTTTCTTCTTCAAATTTTAAACCTTGAATTCTTGAAGATAAATCATTTTTTTCTTTAAGTTTTTCATAAAAAACTCTCTCGGCATCTCTGTGACTTGCCTGATTTTCGTATTCCTTGTTTTTTAAAACAACTATCTGGTTTAAAATTTCTGTTTCTTTTTCTTCTAAATTTTTAATCTCCAAAAGAATGGCATCTTTTGTATTTACCATGCTCTTGTACTCTTCATCACTATCAATACTTATCTCTGGTCTTTCTTCTTGAGAATTTACCTTATAAATATTTTTGATCTTTTCTTTTATGTTTCTAAGGGCCCCAGATAAAGAGTTCAAATCTTCTGAAACAAGAGCCTCGTCAATTATTTTATTTATTTCAAAAATAAAAGTCTTCCATTCATTTTCACCAATAACTCGATCTTTATTTTCTAAAATCTTTTTAAAACGTTGCTCTATACCTTCAATAATACCTTCTATTCTTCCAAGCTTTCTGGTTAAATCATTTTTTGTATTTCTCGTTTCAACCAAAAGTTCATCTTTTTCTTTAATTTCTTTTACAAAAGGGCTTTCTATTTTTTCTTGATCTTTTTTTGACTGTAAATCATCAACAAGAGAAGAAACGAATGAAAATTTTGAATCCAAATCTATTTTTAAATCAGATAATCTTTTGGATTCTTTTTTGATATATGTACCTTCTTTTGAAAGATAAACTCCGTACAATTCTTTTAACTCTTCCCTCATTTCTCGTGCCTTCTCAATAACAGAAACTTGTTTTTTCAAAAAAGCTAAGTGTGGAGCTATCTCTCTCCTCAACGAAGAAACCTCCTTAATATTTGTTAGGGTTTTTTCTAGTTTTTTTTCAGCTTCTTTTATTCTGTATTGATACACTCTAAGACCAAGAGCATCTTCTATCATTCCTCTTCTGTCTTTATTTGAAGCATTTAAAACTCTATCAGCTTCACCTTGAGAAATAATATGATGTCCAGAGCTTCCAATGTTTACAGAAGCTAGAAGGTCCACTACATCTTTTAGTCGAACCTCTGTTTTATTAATTGTATATTTATTTGATCCATCAGCAAAAACTTCCCTTCCGATTGTAATTTCATCATAATCCAAAGAAACTCCAAGACCACTATTGGTAAAAGAAAAAATTTTATCTTTATTATCAAAAGTTATTAAAACTTGAGCTCTGCTGGAAGCTGACAAATGTTTTGATCCTTTAAATATCAAATCTACACCACCTTTACCTCTAAGTGATTTCATTGATTGCTCACCAAGAACAAACCTTATTGCTTCAACAATGTTTGATTTTCCTGAACCGTTTGGGCCAACAATTGAAGTAATGGGCGTTGTAAAGTTTACAACACTTTTTTTACCAAACGATTTAAAGCCAATTAATTCTAATGATTTAAGCGTCATTTTAATCTAACCACTCTTTAATTTCTAATGCCTTATGGGCTGCATCTTGTTCTGCTTCTTGTTTTGATTTACCCTTACCTTCAGCTACACAACTTTCACCAAAAAATATACCCGTTGTAAATTGTTTATCATGATCTGGTCCAGATTCATGCAAAACCTTATAAGAAGGAGTTATGTTTAAATATTCTTGTGCTTTTTCTTGTACCAAACTTTTTGAATCTCTCCAAAGTTTTTTGGCAATAATAGTATCTATTTTTCCAAATAATGTATCGGCTATAAATTTTGAAGCTACCTCATAACCTTGATCTAAATACACAGCTCCTACATAAGCCTCATAAGTATTGGCTAAAATATAACCTCTAGCTTTTCCTATATCTTTAGCTTCACCTTTTGAAAGTAAAAGATACTGATTCATTCCAAGACTTTGAGCTACCTCACCGATAGTAATAGCGTTGACCATCGAAGATCTGTAGGCAGTCAACTCTCCTTCATCTTTTTCGGGATATTTATTGTAAAGATAATCTGTTACAACCAATTCCAAAACAGCATCACCTAAAAACTCCAATCTTTCATTGTGTGAAAGCTTGGATCCAGAATTTTCGTTTATATAAGAACGATGAACAAAAGCTTGTTCTAAAAGTTTTTTACTTTTGAAATAAATACCTGTCTTTTGTTCAAAAATTGAAAAGTCTATCATATTAATTTTTATTCTTCTTTTTTATTTGCAAGAATGTCTATAGTTTTTGTAAGTAAAGGGATCATATTGTCATACATTCTAAGGTTTGGTATTTCTTCTACCGCAAACCATTCTGCTCCATCCAAACCACCAGAACCTTTTTCTAAAACAATATCTCCATATTTGGCTTCTGCCAAAAAGAAAGCAACCTGTTTTCTAATCTTTCCTTTTTCAGGATGACTAGCTATGTATTCATTTCTTCCGAGTAATTCTTTTATGGTTATATCAAGACCCATTTCTTCTTTTATTTCTCTAATAGCACCCTCTTCTTCATTTTCACCTTCTTCTATGCTACCTTTCGATAAAGTCCAATAACCAAAAACATCGTGAACAAAAGCAAAATAAAGATCCCCTTCGTGATATGCATAAACAACAGCTCCTGCTTTTTTCTCTATAGGAAACTTTGCTGGATCTGTTTCAAAATTTTTCTTTTTTGAATTTTCATCTTTACCAGGCTCCCCCATTTCTTTGTAAACTCCACCTAAAACACCATTAACAAATTTGCTAGAGTTTTCTCCGCCAAAATTTTTAGCTAATTCTATTGCTTCATTAATAGCAACTTTCGGTGGTACCTGTTCTTTGTCTCCAAAAACCAACTCATAAAGACCTATTCGTAAAATATTTCTATCTACGACAGATATTTTTTCAATCGGCCAATCTGGTGCAGCTTTTTCTATAACCTCATCAATAACAGCCTTCTTTTTTAGAATGCCGTCTAAGAGACCATACATAAAATTAAAATCATCTAACCCTGGACCAAATTCTTCTGTATTTCTTTGTAACATCTCTTTAGGATCTAATTCTTTTGAAACTGCAAAATCCCACTCAAAGAGTGTCTGTAAAACAATTGAACGTGAAAGGTGCCTATTTGCCATAATTTAATATATAAATAAAAGCAAACAAATAAATAGCCAAAAGACTATTTATTTTTTGCTTGTTTTTTCTCTACTTTTTTAACCACATCTAATACTTTTCTTCCTCTGTAAAAACCGCATTTCTTGCAAACTACATGAGTTTCCTTTTTTTCACCGCAGTTAGAACATATAGTAAAAACAGTAGCCTTTAGCGCATGATGTGATCTTCTATTTCCCGTATGTGCACGGGTATGTCGCATTCGTATTACCATATAGATTCTAGTATACCTATTTTAGGCGAAAATGCAACAACAAAATACATTTAAGGCCATGAAGGGTGACTTCCTACTGTTTTAACATTTGTGTTGGCCCCTGTCCCTCCATAACGAAGCAAGGTTGATCCATTGTCGTAGTAAGATCCATTGTCTGGACCCTTTGCATTCTCTAAACGATAAACAATTACATAACCAGAAAGATTTCCAAACTTTACATAAGAATAAGCCTGTCCTGAATTTGCCCAAATAGCAGGATCTGAAGACTGAGAAGGATCTTTGGGTAGTTCTTTAATATAAGGTGCAAGGGCTGTAGCCAAATTATTCCAACTATTATCACTACTATTTGCCCAACCAGAATTTGGAGAAGTAGCACCAGAAATATTTGGGTATTTAAAATTATCTAAATAATAAAGATTAAGGGCAACTTGTATTTGTTTTATGTCTTGGAGTCTTCTTGCGTCACGAGCCTTTGACCTAGCTGTGTTTAAAGACGACAAAACTACAGAAGAAAGTATCCCAATAATAGCCACAACAACTAAAAGCTCTATCAGAGTAAAACCCTTATTAAATATTGTGTTTTTATTCTTTATTTTTAAAGACTTTTCCAACATTATATTTTTATTATAACACCAAGTTTTTTAATCACAACCAAAACTTGTGTTTTATAAATAAAAGTATAAAATAGTAGGAGTAGAGATTGTTGTGTCTACCAAACACAATCCTTGAAAAGGACCCTAAAAAGCTAATCTACAAAAAATTAAGAAAAAAGTCGGGTGGAACCGCGATTAGACTCGCCCCGACGGAAGACGATTTTTTCGTATTCCGTCGGGGCGATTTTATTTTAATTAATTAAAAATAAAAATCAGATAGAGAATATATAAAATTTTATATCTGAACACAAAAAATTATTATGGAAAAAATAGAAAAAATAAGACATTCACTTGCTCACCTTTTGGGGGCATCTATACTAGAATTATATCCGGGATCAAAGATTACTCTTGGACCAGCTATTCAAAATGGTTTTTATTATGACGTTGATGTTAACGGAAAAATAAATGATGCCGATCTTGAAAAAATAGAAAACAAAATGAAAGAGATTATTAAAACATGGTCTACTTTTGAAAAGAAAATTCTAAACAAAGAAGAGGCCTTAGATTTCTTTAAGAATAATGAGTACAAAATAGAACTCATAAAAGAAATATCAGAAAAAGGAGAAGAAATATCAGTTTATCAATCTGGAAATTTTTCTGATCTTTGTAGAGGAGGACATATTGAAAACATAAAAGAAATAGAAGATGGATCTTTCAAGCTTGAAAAAATAGCAGGAGCATACTGGAGAGGAGACGAAAAAAATAAAATGCTAACAAGAATTTATGGTTTAGCTTTTGAAACAAAAAAAGAATTAGATGATTTTGTCTTCCAACAAGAAGAAGCAAAAAAGAGAGACCACAGAAAGCTTGGTAAAGAATTAAAAATATTTACACTTTCTGACCTTGTTGGAGCAGGATTGCCACTTTTACAACCAAACGGAATGATTATAAGAAAAGAAGTTGAAGATTTCTTGTGGGAACTTCACAAAGAAAAAGGTTATGACAGAGTTTGGACCCCTCACCTAGCAAAACACGATCTTTATCAAACATCTGGCCATGCAGCAAAATTTGGAGAAGAACTCTTTAGAGTAAAAGGTGGAGACGAAGATTTCTTTATGAAACCAATGAACTGCCCTCATCACATGCAAATTTTTGCAGACAATCAATTTTCTTATAGAGATATGCCTGTTAGATATTTTGAACCAGCTACAGTCTACCGCTATGAAAAAGCAGGACAACTTTCAGGATTAACAAGAGTGCGCTCTATTACTCAAGACGACGGACATTTATTTTGTAGAGTTTCTCAAATAGGAGAAGAAGTTGGAGCTATTGTAAAAATAATTAAAGATTTTTACAACACAATGGGTATGATGAATGGTTATTGGGTTAGACTTTCTATTAGAGGAGAAGACAAAAATAAATACCTCGGAAGTGATGATGTCTGGGAAAAAGCTGAAAATTCTCTAGAAATTGCAGCTAAAGAAAATGAATTAAATTATAAAATAGGTGTTGGCGAAGCCGCTTTTTATGGACCAAAACTAGACTTTATGTTTAAGGATGCAATAGGTAGAGAATGGCAACTTGCAACAATACAATGTGATTTTAACCTACCAGAAAGATTTAACCTTTCGTTTAAAAATGAAAAAGGAGAAGACGAAAGACCTGTTGTCATACACAGAGCTATCTCTGGATCACTAGAAAGATTTATGGGCGTTATGATAGAACACTTTGCGGGTAATTTCCCTCTTTGGCTTTCTCCTGTTCAAGTCACAGTATTACCTGTTTCTGAGCATCAAAGAGAATATGCTAGAGATATTTTTTCAAAAATAAAATCAAGTGGTATTAGAACTGAAATAGACGATTCAAACGAATCTCTTGGTAAAAGAATTCGAAACGCCAAAATGAAAAAAACTCCATACATGATTGTTGTTGGAGATAAAGAAAAAGATTCTGGTTTTATAACAGTTGAAGGAAGAAAAGAAAAAACAGAGAACATAACAACTGATATTTTTATTGAAAAAATAAAGAAAGAAATTCAAGAAAGAATTTTGGGTTAATTTTAAAAACCGTGCCTAGCACGGTTTTTAAAATACAAAGCGAAAAGGCCTCCCCCAAAAGGCTTTTTCGCTTTAATTCATAATTTTGATTAATCAACAGACAAAATGCCGGACCACTTGTGCTTTTACAACATAGCCACCCTATTAAAAAGTAATACCTTAAAACAGGAGCATAACTGTTGCGCTAGCAAAATAATTATTTATTAATTGTTCGCAAATACAGTCTGTTTGATTTGTCGATTATCTTGTAATACTCGACCTTCAACCTTAATACGCAAACATAAAAAAAATATCTCAATATTAGTTACTAAAACAGCCCCTTACGGGGCTGTTTTTTAGTAATCCAATCTTGCCATTTTTGCATTTGACTGAATAAATGTTTTTCTTGGGGCTACTTCTGTACCCATCAACATATCAAATACTTGGTTTGCCATTTCGGCATCAGAAATAGAAACTTGTTTCAAAACTCTTCTTTCTGGATCCATTGTTGTCTCCCACAATTCTTCTGCATTCATTTCTCCAAGACCCTTATATCTTTGAACATGAGTTTTTGATGAACCTTTTTTCTTTTCTTCATCTTTTCCCTCTTCTTGTTCCTCTTGCTCTTCTGTATTTTCTTCTTCTTTTAATATTTCTTCCAAATTCTCAGCTTCTTTACCTAAAATCTTATCTCTTTCAGCATCAGAATAAGCATATAAAATTTCCTTACCTCTTTTGATTTTAAATAGTGGTGGTTGAGCAATGTATACATACCCAGATTCCAAAACAGGTCTAAAATATCTATACATCAAAG
>JACCEC011832215.1_pt1 | contig 12272 bp, 10 predicted proteins | sample 7450121 | NCBI WGS metagenome assembly JACCEC01 (sample SAMN15323455, study PRJNA562643) | freshwater metagenome | isolation source: river surface water | place: USA:Blue River Watershed | collected 2017-08-18 | reverse complement strand
GGTGAAGCACTCAATCCCACTAAAAGCTGGGACGAACCTCGACTACTTTTTGTCGGCGTCTTCTTTCTTCTCGCGAATCACTTCAGGCTGACTCGGAGCATCAACATCCGTCTTGACGTCACCCGTTGGATTGGAAACGCGGAGGACCGTCACATCACCATCCAGACGCGCCTTCACCCCTTCCGGCAAAACCAAATCACGAACGTGAACGGCGTCGCTCAGGTTCAATGCAGAAACATCAATCGTGATAACATCTGGCAAATCCTTCGGGAGACACTCCACTTCGACGCTGTGTAACTGAATCTCCAGAAGGCCACCGAATGTTTTCACACCGACGGGCTCTCCCGTGGTCTCAACCGACACGTGAGCGTGAATCACTTCATCCGCAGAAATCGCGTGGAAGTCCATATGGACGATGTCCGGACTCAACGGGTGATGCTGAACGTGCTGAATCAAAGCGAGGCTCGAAGACTTCGCTCCCGCGTTATCGATGGTCAACTCCACAAGGACCTGCTCTCCCGTTGCTTTGGATAGAACCTCCTTAACCTCGCGCTGATTGAGTGAAAGGTTCAGAGCAGCCTGCTTCGCACCGTAAATCACAGCCGGGAGACGCCCATCGCGACGAAGTTGCTTAGAAACCGAACGACCCGCGCCACTGCGGGTCAATGCCTGGAGTTGGATTTGTTTTGCCATAGAAAATGAAAATAGTCCCGATTTTGAAACCGTTTTCGTGCCGCTTAGCGAGATAAAAACTGAAGTGAATCGCAAAAACTCCGTCAGTTTCACTCAAAACCTTGGGTCAGCGCTCGTGGCCGTAAAAAACGTTAAACCGTCCATCAATCTCAAATAAAGGACCCAACGACTTGCCTTTATGAATCCACGATATCGCACGCGCAATCAGCTCGGATACGCAGATTTCCGTCACTTTGAGCGATGGCGAATCGATGAGCGGCACGCTATTGGTGCAAATCAACTCCTGCAACCCAGCATCAGCGAGCCGATTCAGTGATTCCGCTGAAAAAACCCCGTGCGAAACGCTCGCAATCACGCTCTTCGCGCCACGCTCCCACAACAATCGTGTCGCCCCCGCAAGCGTGCCTCCCGTCCCACACATATCGTCCACCAGCACAACATGCTTCCCTTCCACCTCGCCAATCAAAGTAACCGCCTCCGTCTCCGTAGCACTCCTCCTCCTCTTAGCCACGATTGCAAGACCCGCATTTAATGCCTGAGCATAGGCGTACACCATCTTCACCCCTCCCACATCAGGAGACACCACAACCACGTCCTCCACCCCTCGCCGAAGCAACTCTTCAATCATCAGTTTCGACCCAAACAGGTTGTCCACTGGAATATCGAAAAATCCTGAAATCTGCTGCGCGTGAAGATCAATCGTTAAAACTCGGTTCACGCCTGCGGCCGTCAACATATTCGCCACCAACTTCGCCGTAATAGGCACTCGCGACTTGTCCTTTCGGTCTTGTCGAGCATACCCAAAATACGGAATCACCGCCGTAATTCGCCCCGCACTCGCACGTCGCGCTGCGTCCACCATGATGAGCAACTCCATCAGATGCTCATTGGCCGGCTTGCAGGTTGGCTGAATAATGTAAATATCTCTTCCGCGGATGTTTTCCTCGATTTGAACAGAGGTTTCACCGTCCGGAAACCGCTTCACAGATGCCTTCCCAAGTGGCACCCCCGTTAAATCTCCATGCTCCACTTTTTCGCAAATTCGCTGTGCGAGAACCGGATGCGCTAACCCCGAAAAAATCTGTGGCGGACTCAGCTCGATTTCGATGTCAGATGGGCTCGTGGTGTACATGGCAGCGGTCGGAGAAACCTATTTCGACACCCCGTTTTTACAAACTAAACCAACAACCAAGTTGATCGGCTCGACAAACGCACAACTCATCTCGCCAAACTTCGGTACAAATCTCGCGTCTGTTCCGCAATCCGCTTCCAAGTGAAACACTCCTCGACCCGTGCGCGGCCAGCCGCCGCCATCCGAACCCGAAGCGACTCGTCCGTCATCAGCTGATTCACTCTGTCTGCCAAACCACGCGCAAATCCCTCCGGATCAACCGGCTCAAACTGCCGTGAGGCATCAATCTCCACCGGCACCAAAAATCCTGTCTCCCCATCCACAACGACTTCTTTGATTCCCCCCACCGCACTCGCAACCACCGGAGTCTCACACGCCATCGCCTCCAAGTTGATGATGCCAAATGGCTCGTAAACCGACGGACAACAAAACACCGAGGCATGCGAATAAAGCTCAATCGCTTCCGACCGACTCACCATTTCCTGCAACCACAGCACACCACCGTGAACCGACTGCGCTTCCTCAACAGCCGCCCTCATCTCCGCCGCAATCTCCGGCGTATCCGGCGCCCCCGCACACAACACGACCTGAAAATCGTGGCTCATGTGCCGAATCGCCCTCGCCAAATGCACAATCCCCTTCTGTCTCGTCACTCGCCCCACAAACAAAACGTAAGGACGAGATTCATCCACCCCAAACTTCCTCAAAGCACCGAGGCTTTCCACACGTCGGTACTCATTGGGGTCGATGCCATTATAAATCACCTTCACTCGTTCCGGATCGACATTAAATAGACGCAAAATGTCGTCCCGAGTCTCGCTCGACACCGCAACCACTGCATCTGCCATCTCAATCGCGGTCCTCTCGACCCAACACGAAAAATCATACCCTCCACCAATCTGCTCACGCTTCCACGGACGCAACGGCTCCAACGAATGAACCGTTACCACCAGCGGCTTTCCATAGTTCAACTTGGCTAAAATCCCTCCGAGATGCGTGTACCAGGTGTGGAGGTGAACAACATCCGCATCAATCCCCGCTGAGTTCCAGTCCAAGCACCGCTGCAAGGCCCCGAAAACTCCCCTCAAATGCGCAGGCGCTTCGTACCCCGATGAATCGACCCCGTACCCAGTCGCCTCCAACCTCTCGCCCCGAACTCTCTCCTCACGCTGCTCTTTTCCAAAACAACGCACTTCAACGTGCATCAACTGAGACAACTCTCGGGTCAAATAATCCACATGCACCCCAGCCCCCCCGTAAATCGTGGGCGGAAACTCGTTCGTTAGGAACAACGCCTTCATGGATGCGCAACCTGCCGCGAATCTAGCAGCGCATCAATCCCGTTCCTCGCCCACACGAAAATGACACACGCCCGTTGACGCCCCCTCCCGAAAACCTCACCTTCTGTCCCGACGGGGGAGCTTCGCGCTGAGAGGTCCATTCGCTGGACGACCCTTCGAACCTGGTCCGGGTAATGCCGGTGCAGGGAGTTCGGGCTGGGACATCACTCGTCCAGCGTGAAACACCCGTCGCCTAACCGATTAAACGCCATGAACGCCCCGAACCTCGCGCTTCCGGAAAACGAACTCCCAAACTCCCGACGAATCTATGTCAACGGAAGCATCCACCCAGACCTTCGCGTTCCCATGCGGGAAATCTCTCAGTCCCCCACAAAACTTCCCAACGGCGGCACCGAAGAAAATCCTCCGCTGAGCGTGTACGACACCAGCGGACCGTGGGGAGATCCGTCATTCGAGGGGTCCGTCGAAACCGGACTTCCCGCCCTCCGCGCAAGCTGGATCGCCGTGCGTGAAGACTCAGAGATCTACGCCGGTCGCGAAATTTCGCCGAAAGACAACGGATACCTTTCTGAAACCCACGCGAAAGCTGCCGCGGAACGCCTGTCCGCCCGAAACGGTGCCACGCTGAACGGATCCGGTCCGACAACCTCCGCTCGCAACCCCCGCCGAGCATCAAAAGGACACCCGGTCACGCAGTTGTGGTATGCCCGTCAAGGAATCATTACCCCTGAGATGGAGTTCATTGCCATCCGAGAAAATCAAGGCCTCGAGCAACTCCAAGAGAAAATCTCCCCAAACGCCCCCCGCAACTCCCTCTGCCATCAGCACTCCGGCGCGGCCTCCTGCAATGATGCACCCGGCGTCTTCAAGCGTTTTCCCCAACGCATCCCCAAGGTTATCACCCCCGAGTTCGTGCGAGAAGAAGTCGCAGCTGGGCGCGCAATCATCCCTGCAAACATCAACCACCCCGAACTCGAGCCGATGATCATCGGCAGAAACTTTCTCGTTAAAATTAACGCCAAGATCGGAAACAGTGCTGTCGCATCCAGTATCGAGGAGGAGGTGGAAAAAATGCGGTGGGCAACAAAGTGGGGAGCCGACACTGTGATGGACCTCTCAACGGGCAAAAACATTCACACCACCCGCGAGTGGATTCTTCGGAACTCCCCAGTTCCGATTGGTACTGTGCCCATTTATCAAGCCCTCGAAAAAGTCAACGGCCGAGCCGAAGACCTCACATGGGAAATTTTTCGGGACACCCTCATCGAACAAGCAGAACAAGGCGTCGATTATTTCACCATCCACGCGGGCGTCCTCCTGAGATTCATCCCCCTGACCGCTAAGCGAATGACCGGAATCGTAAGCCGCGGCGGATCCATCATGGCGAAATGGTGCCTCGCCCATCATAAAGAAAATTTCCTCTACACCCACTGGGACGACATTTGTGACATTATGGCGGCTTACGATGTCAGTTTCTCCATCGGCGACGGATTGCGTCCCGGATCCAACGCCGACGCGAATGACGAAGCCCAGTTCGGTGAACTTCAAGTACAAGGCGAACTCACGCGGCGCGCCTGGGATAAGGGCGTGCAGGTCATGAATGAAGGACCGGGGCACGTTCCCATGCATCTCATTCACGAGAATATGGAAAAACAGCTCGAGTGGTGTCATGAAGCCCCCTTCTACACGCTTGGACCTCTCACCACGGACATTGCGCCTGGATATGACCACATCACGAGCGGTATCGGGGCAGCGATGATTGGCTGGTACGGGTGCGCCATGCTCTGTTACGTGACTCCGAAGGAGCATCTCGGTTTGCCAAATCGAAAAGACGTAAAAGATGGCGTGATTGCGTACAAAATCGCGGCACATGCGGCGGACTTGGCAAAAGGACACCCCGGTGCGCAGTACCGAGATAACGCCCTAAGCAAAGCGCGATTCGAGTTTCGCTGGGCCGACCAGTTTAACCTTGGCCTTGATCCGGTCACAGCTCGCGAATTCCACGACGAGACCCTGCCTCAAGAGGGTGCAAAAAATGCGCACTTTTGCTCAATGTGTGGCCCTCACTTCTGCTCAATGAAAATCACAGAAGACGTCCGAAAATTCGCTGAAGAGAATGGATTGAATGACGAGGCCGCCCTTGAGGCGGGGATGCAGAAAAAGAGCGCCGAGTTTCTCGAGCAAGGAGGCGAAGTCTATAGCGCCTCAAGGCTTGGAACCTCTCAAACCCTCGCATAACCCGAGTCGCCTCGGGGCCAACCCCTTGGCGATGCGCTCAGAACGCACTTAGCCGCTATTCCATCGCTGCCGAGTCGAGCCGTCCGGCAAGACTTTCAGCCGAAGCAAAACCACCTTCCCATCTCAGTAGATTGGGATAGAAAACGACCAAAATGTCCTTGCAGCCCCAATCTCCCCTCAAAGATACCCAAAACGAACCGGATCACCGACAGATACCTATCGATCGCGTTGGAATCAAAAGCCTCCGTTTTCCAATGCGCCTCCGCGACAAAGCGCGTAAGGAACAACACACCGTCGCGAACGTCGCGCTCACCGTCGATCTCCCTGCGGCTTTCAAAGGCACACACATGAGCCGGTTCATTGAGGCCATTCATGCAGAAGGCACTGAACTCCACGGAGACCAGATTCACTCCCTGCTAAGAAGTCTCACAACGCGGCTCCAAGCAGAGTCCGCCCACGCGACCTTTACGTTCCCGTTTTTTCGAGAAAAGTTAGCTCCGGTTTCCGGTAAACCCGGCATCTTAGACTACGACGTCACCTTCAGCGCAACGCTGACCAAGGGCCATTTTGATCTGCTCACAACCCTCGTTGTCCCGGTCGCAACCTTGTGCCCTTGCTCAAAGGCAATCAGTGACCGAGGAGCCCACAATCAGCGCGGTCACGTGACGTTTGCGGTCCGCACCGATGCGCACATCTGGATTGAGGATCTTATCGAGCTCGTCGAAAAAAGCGCGTCATGCGAGCTTTACAGCGTCCTTAAACGCCCGGACGAGAAGGCCGTCACCGAACAAGCTTACGACAACCCCGTCTTTGTCGAAGATCTGGTGAGAAATGTCGCTGAACGAGCAAACCGAAAAGAGCACATCACATGGTACCGAGTCGAAGCTGAAAACTTCGAATCCATCCACAACCACAACGCCTACGCTCTCATCGAGAAGGACAAACGCGCCTAATCACCAACACCCACGGCCCCACACCAATGCACACCCCGGAATGCCTCGCCATCATCGCGGGAAACGGTTCATACCCGATGATCCTCGCGCAGGAGGCTCGGAAAGCCGGGGTCAAACGCATTGTAGCTGCCGCATTCCTAAACGAGACCAAACCCGAACTTGCGTCTCTCGTGGACGATTTCACTACCCTCAGGGTCGGCCAACTCGGAGCCCTGCTCAAGTACCTCCAAAAGTCCGGCGCCAGCGCCGCTATCATGGCCGGACAAATCGCTCCCAAAAATCTTTTCGACCTCCGTCCCGACATCAAAGCCCTCTTCATCCTCGCCAAACTCAAGGAACGAAACGCCGAGAGTATTTTCGGTGCAATCGCCGCCGAATGCGCTCTAGTCGGCGTCCCTTTGCTCCCTGCCACCACATTTATGGACCAGTTTCTAGCGCCAAAGGGGCACTTTGCTGGTCCCGCCCCAAATCGCCGACTTGTCGACGATTTTGCCTACGGACTCCGTATCGCCAAAGAGGTGAGCCGACTGGACATCGGACAAACCGTTATTGTCAAAAAAGGCACCGTACTCGCCGTTGAAGGTTTTGAGGGCACCAATGCTGCCATTCTGCGGGGCGGCGAGCTTGGTCGAGGCGAGGCAACCGTTGTTAAAGTATCCAAGCCTCAACAGGACCTTCGTTTCGATGTTCCGGTCATTGGTCCCGCCACCCTCGAAACCGCACACGTCGCTGGAGTTCACGCCATTGGAATCGAGGCCGGCCAAACGCTCCTGCTTGAAAAAGAAAAAACCCTCTCCCTCGCCTCCGAAAAACGGATAACCCTCTGCGGATTATGAACCCAACCTGTCGTATCGGAGTTATCGGAATCGGTCACATTGGAAGAAATCATGCCCGTATTCTTGCTGAAATCGCCGGACAGGAGTTCACCGCCATCTACGACGGCAACCGAGACGCCGCTGAGGCTGTGGCACGCCAATACAAAGTCAAAGCAGCCGCCTCGCTCGAGGAGTTCATCTCGCTGGTTGACGCTGCCACCATCGCAACCCCCACCCCTACCCATTTTCCAATCGGCATGGCCCTTCTCGAACAGGGACGCCATGTGCTCATCGAAAAACCCATCACCGAAAATGCATCCGAAGCACGGCTGCTCGTGGAAGCAGCGCAATCCCGTGGACTCGCCTTGCAAGTCGGGCACGTTGAACGGTTCAACCCTGCCCTTTCAGCGCTCGAGGAACGCCTAAACAACCCGCGCTTCATCGAGTCTCACAGACTCTCACCTTACCCAAATCGCAGCACGGAGATTGGTGTCGTTCTCGACCTCATGATTCATGACTTAGAAATTATCCTCCATCTGGTCCGCTCCGAGGTGCAGTCCATCGACGCCGTCGGGATCCCTATCCTCAGCAAAGGCGAGGATATCGCGAACGCCCGACTGCGATTTACGAATGGATGCGTCGCCAACATTACGGTGTCTCGGGTGAGTCCAGAGCGGTTGAGAAAAATCCGCGTCTTTCAACCAAACGCTTACCTCTCGCTGGATTACCAGAAACAAGAGGGGTTTACCTACCGACTCGCGGACGATTCCGCACAGGAGTCATCCCTGCTCGCAAAACTTTTCGCGTCCAACGATTCCGCCATCGTTTCAGAGTTCGCTGGAAAAAAAATTCTCCGTGAACCCGTTCGAATCGAGAAGGGCGAGCCTCTCCTTCGTGAAATCGCTGATTTCCACGCCTGCGCTCGTGCGGGCACCCGCCCGAAAGTTAGCGGATACGAGGCCACTCGCGCTCTTGAAATAGCCCTCGAAATCACCCGTCGAATCGAGGAGCAGAATGCAACCGCCCAGCCCTAACCCATGAAACTCTACGTCGTCGCGGGTGAATCATCTGGAGACGCGAGAGGAGTTGAACTCCTTTCAGCGCTTCGTTCGCTGCGGCCTGACGTACAAATCCTGGGCGCTGGCGGCCCACTCATGGCATCCCTCGCCAATGGTCCTTTCCTTGAATGGACCAGCGAGGCGGTTGTGGGCATTTGGGATGTCCTTAAAAAGTACCCCTACTTCCGCGGCCAGTTCGACCGGATGCTGGCAGAAATCGCTGTCCAAAAGCCAGATGCCCTCCTCCTCATCGACTACCCAGGCTTTAACCTCCGACTTGCCCGTGAGGCAAAAAAACGCCACCCGTCTCTTAAAACCATCTACTACATCAGCCCTCAGGTCTGGGCTTGGCATCGAAGTCGGATCGGGGAAATGGCGCGCTTCCTCGACTTGATGCTGTGTATCTTCCCGTTCGAAAAACAACTCTACGAATCCTCAGGCCTACACACAGCCTTCGTCGGGCACCCGATGCTTGACTCTCTCGCCACTCGCAAACAACCAACCCCCAGAGACCCGTCTCTCATCGGACTTTTTCCGGGAAGCCGTTCCCGAGAAATTCGCCATCTCTTTCCCGTGATGCTCGAAGCCGCTAAGGAGCTAGCCAGCCGCATCCCAGGCCTTCGCTTCGAAGCAGCGGCCGCCTCCCCCGCCCTCGCGGCGCTCATGAACGAGTTTCTGCGCTTAAAAAAATATGACCCTGGTTTCTGCCAAGTCCGTTGCGGCCGATTCTATCCGCTCATGCAGGAGGCAGCAGCAGGCATGGTCTGCTCGGGCACAGCCACACTCGAAGCTGCTTACTTCGGCCTACCCTCCGTTCTTCTCTACAAAGTCGCATGGCCAACGTGGTGGATTGGAAAAATGCTCGTGGAAGTCCCTCACCTCGGTATGCCAAACGTCCTCGCCGGACGTGAAATTCTCCCCGAGTTTCTCCAGACGAGCGCTCGTCCTCGCCCTATCGCAGATGCGCTCGAACGCCTTCTCACGCAGCCAGACCACCGGAAGGCTCAGCAACAGGCTTTCGAGGAAGTAATCCGTCACCTCGGTACGCCGGGCGCTGGAGCGCGCGCCGCTCGGGAGGTTGCGGCTCTTCTTGAGTAAAGAATCGTCGCTCGGCCTCGAGAAAAACAGGGCGACGCGGACGAAACTAAGCCTTGCGAAACGCGCTAAACAGTCGATTCGCCTCCTCTAGAGTCTCCTTGCTCCCCACATCAAACCAAACGCCCGGTACCTCCCACGTGCGAACCGCCACCCTCGGGTATAACCACTGCACGAACCTTCCCGGCTGATCGGGGTTATTCCCCTCAGCAAGGTACTGAGCCACCATCCTGACAACTGTTTTAGGGTAAAAGTACAGGGCTATCCCAATCTTGCTGCTCTTTGGTTCAGCCGGCTTCTCCTCAAAGCCCCTGAGAGTCCCGTCTTCACCGATATCCACCACACCGTACTTCTGCGCCTGCTCAGGGCTTCCCACGTCGTACACACCCAAAACCGGTCCCCCCGCCGCCGTACACGCCACTCCAAACTCAGTAAGGCTTTCAGAAAAGAGATTGTCGCCCGCCACCACAATCAGGTCTGACTCATCCAACCTCGCCCGCCGAATCACCAAATCCAAATCCCCAATCGCACCGAGTTTGTCCGCATCGCCCGTAGACCCATCGTCAATCACCTCAACCCGCATCTGCGCCTTTCCAGAGCGATACCCCTCCGCCCATCGCTCGAAATCTCCCGCAAACTTGTGATTGGTCACGACATAAACCGCCTCGATTTCCCGAATTGGCGCCAGGTTATCAATCACCCACTCCATCATCGGCTTGCCAGCCACTTCCAGCAGAGGCTTGGCCTTCGTCAACGTCAACGGATAGAGGCGTGTCGCGTAGCCTGCAGCCAAAATCAAAACGTTCATGAACGCAGGATGCCGCGACGAAAACTTTGTCGCAAACGAAACCTCTGTCACATCAGCCTCGCCGGCTGCCCCGTGGATTCCAAAACCGAGTGCCAGAGATCCCCATCCGGATCAACTTTGCGCCGACCGTGCGTCACTAAATCCAATGGCAGATGCACATACGAACCGTGCCAACGCCCCACAATCATCCCAGTCTTACCCGCCATCGCCGCGTGGACCGCATGCTGCGCCAACATCGAACAGTACACGTTGTCCTGAGGGTTTGCGGGCACAGATCGGATCAAGTAACTCGGGTCAATGTACTTAACACTCACAGGCACCCGCCGCTCCTTAAAAAATCCGTTAATCCGGTCGCGCAAATACAAACCAATATCCGCGTGCAACTTGTTGCCTGATGCGTCCGTGCCTCCACCCTCGGCCAGAAGATTCTGTCCGGCACCCTCGGCCACGACAATCACCGCCGACTTTCGCTTGGCAATTCGGTAATGCAACGCCTCAAGCAAACCGCCCGCCCCCTCAAGATTGAAGTCAACCTCAGGAATCAAAACAAAATCCACATTGCTTCCCGCGAGAGCCGCATAACAGGCAATGAATCCAGAGTCGCGCCCCATCAACTTCAAGAGCCCTATTCCGTTTTGAGAACCCGTGGCTTCCACGTAAGCAGACCGAACCGCCTGAACCGCATTAGCAAATGCAGTTTCAAACCCGAAGCTCTTGTCTAAGAACATGATGTCATTATCAATCGTCTTCGGAATCCCAACTACGGCCTTGTTTAACCCCCGCTTGGAACACTCCTCCGCAATCAACGAAGCCCCTCGCAACGTCCCATCGCCACCCACCACAAAAAACAAATCCACCTTCATCTCTTCCAATAAATCCACCATTTCCCCAATGTCCTGAGGACCTCGCGAACTCCCCAAAATCGTCCCGCCAAAGTTGTGGATTTGAGCCACACTTTCCGGACGTAACACCATTGGCGTGAACCCGTGACGTGAAACAAGACCCTGGTATCCGTATCGAAACCCGTACGTGCGCGTCACCCCGTACCGAGTGTGGCACTGCGTCACAATCCCACGAATAATATCGTTTAAACCCGGACAAAGTCCGCCACACGTCACGATACCCGCCGTCGTTTTCGCCGGATCAAAAAAGATGCGTTCGCGAGGACCCGCAACTTCGAAACTCACGCCTGCCCCAGGGCCCGCAGACGCCAACGAATGATCATAGAGAACCCGCTCACCGTCCGAGCGGAAAACCGCAGTGGGCGTGTTGCCGTGCTTCAGGGGGGAAGTAAACGAGCAAGTGCCTAAGGAGCGAATCGACGTATCCATGGAGTGGTACCCTTCACTCAGCCCGAATCAGGGCGCTCTGGGCAAGCCCGAACCGAAAACATCTGTCGAACTGCCGACCGCCGACGAGTCGGCACTGAGCAAAAAACATCCCTGTGCACTCAAATAATTAGCTCAATGAGATCATGTTGCCGATGCGCTAATGCCCAGAAACCCGCAACACCATCAACGTCGCTAATCGTTGAGTGGCCTCATCCAACTTTTGAACCGCCGCCTTCAGCGCCTCCCCGCGCCCAGCCTCCAAAGCGACACGCACCGCCACTTGCGCAACGCCAATCTCAGACTGCTCATGCTCATCCAAATCTCCCCCCACCAATGCCATCGCCGCTTCAACCGCCGGAATCATCTCCTCAGCTTTCATCTTTGCCTCCGTCCAAACCCTCGCAGCCATATCCTCAAACGCATGCTCCAAGCTGTCTTCCAACATCTTCTCAACCGCCTCGTCACTGACGTCCACCGCGCTAGCCATCCGAATCTCCGTCTCACGCCCCGTCCCAACGTCACGTGCCAAAACTGACAAAACTCCATTCACATCAATCGTAAACTGGACGCCAACCCGCGCCTTTCCCTTCTCAGCAGCCTCAAACGGAATCTCAAATCGCCCCAACTCCCAGTTGTCATCCGCCAGCTCCCGCTCCCCCTGAAGAACGCGAACCGACATCGAGCGCTGGCCCGCCACCGCATTCGTAAATAACTCGCCCGCCTTGCACGGAATGGAACTGTTCCGCGGAATAATCACATTCATCAAACCGCCATACGTCTCAATCCCAAGCGAAAGCGGCGTCACATCCAACAGCAAAGCCTCACGAACCGTCCCCTCCAAAATCCCT
>JACCEC010108240.1_pt1 | contig 12277 bp, 9 predicted proteins | sample 7450121 | NCBI WGS metagenome assembly JACCEC01 (sample SAMN15323455, study PRJNA562643) | freshwater metagenome | isolation source: river surface water | place: USA:Blue River Watershed | collected 2017-08-18 | reverse complement strand
TTATTATAAATATATCATTAAAAATGACTTTTATTCCATCCGTTCTCACCAACAACGACACAAATAATAGTTCATCTACAACTTTATCTTCATCATCATCCTTCACAGGTACCGGTTCCTTAACAACCGGTTTTGACTCCATTATTATAACTATTCAATCAAATGTTGACTCTTCTTCCGGAGGTATTCAAATTCAATTTTCTAGTGATAATAGTACTTTTTCCACTTTATACTCCGACACTTACTACTCATCCGGTTTCTTTACTAAAAGTTATCAAATTACTAATAAATATTATCGCATTATATACACAAATGGATCATCTTCTCAATCTTCCTTTTCACTCATTTCTCGTTTAAGTACAAACTCTGTTGATAATAGTACTCAAAATAATTCAATTACCGTTTTTGATAATGAAGTTGAAGCATCTCTTGACGCTTTTGGAAAACTTCGTGTATCTATGCCTAATACTCTTTTAGATATTCGATTCCCATCCAATAGTATTGCTTCTGGTGCTAATTCCAATTTTCTTAAAAATATTTCTCAAATTTGCTCTAAATCATCTGGATCATACTCCGCTACTTACGAAAAGTCTAAAGCAATTATTTCAGGTACAAATGCCGGTTATTACATTTCTCAAAGTCGTAACTACATTACCTACCAACCTGGAAAATCATTGTTATTTATGTCATCCGGTATCCTTAATCCATCTAACTCAAATTTTACTTCTCGTCTCGGACTTTTTGACAACGAATTTACTACAAGTGCTTCTTATCCAACTGTTAATAACGGTGTTTACTTTGAATATTCCAGTGGAAATCCTTCTGTAAATGTTAAAAATGATACTGTTACATCTATTTCTCAATCTTCTTGGAATATCGACAAAATGAACGGTACCGGTAGCAGCGGTCTTAACCTCGATTTTACTAAAACTCAACTCTTCGTCATCGATATGGAATGGTTAGGTGTGGGTCGTGTTCGTTTTGGTTTCTATGCTTACGGACGCATTCACTATTGCCACCAAATTACAAATATTAATATTTTAACTTCACCTTACACAAATAACATTAACCTTCCCATTTGCTTTTCACTTCACTCTACAAATAGTAGCGCTGGATCCGGTAATATTCGACAAATTTGTTCCACTATCATTTCAGAAGGTGGTTACAATCCCGTTGGAAGACCTTTCTCAGTATCCAATAGTCAAGAAAATGTGGATAGTCCCGTTACTGTTCCAACCACTGAAACAGCATTATTAGCAATTCGCGGAGGTGGAACAAACTATTATCATCAAAATATTATTCCAACTGGCATTTCTATTATCGATACTGCTACAAATAATAACTTATTATATCGATTACGATTATATCAAGATGGAGGATTCGGCGGATCTATTACATGGAGTTCAGTAGATAATAATTGTAGTGTTGTACAATACGCAAAATCCGCTGCTATAACGGGTTTTACTTCAACAAATTCAAAATTATTAGATCAAGGATACTTTTATGGACGCGGTACTATCGCTTTTAATGGTTTAGGTGATGTTTTTTCAAATCTTATTTTACAAATTACAGCAAATATTGATAATACATCTGATGTACTTATATTAACTTGTCAAAAAATAGGACAAAATAGTACTGAAGTTTATTCAACCATTTCTTGGCAAGAAATCTATTAAATAATCTATTTTACTTATTTTTTTTATATACTTATTTTAGTACATCCATTTTTATTTTTTGATTCAAAAATAAAAATATGAAAGAAAATATAATTACACAAAAATCAAAAACAAAATCTAAATCAAAATCTAAAATAAAATACGCGTTATGTTTACTTACCTTTCAACCACCCGAAACTTTAATTCAACTCTTTAATGACCTTTATCACGATGAAAATTATCACTTCTTTGTTATGGTTGATGATAACAATTTTAATATAAATTCATATAAAAATAATTATCAACAAATTACATTTATTAATAATATTAGTGAAGAAGAGTGTTACAAAAATGGATTTCATAACGCAAATTATTTCGTAAAAGATAATAAACCTTCCGCTTGGGATAAAGCTTTGTATTACTTTTCTACACAAAAACTTAATACATACGAATATTTATGGTTTATTGAAGATGATGTTTTTATTCCACAATCAAATACAATTCATAATATTAATATGAAATACAAAAAATATGATTTACTCGTCAAAAATAATAATATACTTAATAAAAATTGGGGACCTACACCAGAAGTAATCAATCATATTCATAATTCTCTTGTTAAAAATACAAAAAAATCAATGGTTTGCGCATTACGCTTTTCAAATACACTACTTTCATATATTAAAGATTACGCAACACAACATAAAAAACTCTTTTTTATTGAATCACTCTTTAATACTTTAGCAAATATTCATAATCTTACAATAAAAGTAATTCCAGAATTATCCACTATTAAATATCGACATAAATGGAATATTCAAGATATTAACCCAAATTATTTATATCATCCACTTAAATTACCTGAATTACAACTTTCTTATCGAAAATTCTTCCAACCAAATACCACATACTCACTACTTAAAAATATACCAAATTTACATTCCATTTTAAAAAATAATAAACCAAATACTTATTTACATCAAATTTATACATTTCAATATGATAAAAATAAATATATACAAATTATTCAAAATAATAATGAATATTTCATTCAACATAAAGAAATTATTTTAAATAATCAGGATTATATATATTCTATCAAAATTAACTCATGGAATGAAGCATATTCTTATATATTAAATCTTCAAGCAACATTTGTTTCTTACCAAACTATACTCATACAAAATTATATATATAATAATACAAATATTGATATTTTAAATATTCCATCTATTTATCCTTTTGTACGATTTCAATCTCACAATCATCAAGATTTATTAAAAACATTAGAACTCTTTTCCGTTTCCAAAAAAAATAGTATATCTTATCATCAAGCTTTCCAATATTCAAATGATCTTTTTAATATGGATACAAATGAACATTATACATTAATCTTTAAAAAAATAATGAAAGCAGAAAAATATATTTCAAAAAATAAAAAATTATTTCATAACCTTATTCAAGATCAACTTCAATTATATCATCTTTTTATACAAAATAATCCAAACACTAAAATAAGAAATAACACAAATCTAAAATATTAATTTATCTTTCGTTTTCTACTTCATTTTTTTTTAACACTCATTATTAAATAATATTATTATTTAACTATGTATAACCACATTTTTACTCGCGATATCATATCATCCATCTTTGTTTATCAATCACAATTTGTATACATAGCAAATCAATCAAAAAATTGTATACAACTTTACCATCAATCCGGTTTACCTCTTAATATATTTACCAAAACATATGGAAATGATTACTTACAAAATTATAATGCTATCCAAAAACCAACTAAAATTTTTATTGACAAAAATAATTTTTTATACGTTTGTAATCAAAATCATAATATTACTCTCTTCAATTTAAATAACTCCTTATTACAAATTAGTTTTCATACTAAATTACCATCCAACGATTATCTCGATACATCTTTACTACACCTCCAACCAATCGACATTTCTATCAAAGAAAATGAACGCATCTTCGTTTTATATTCAAATCCTTACAAACTCGGTATTTATACATATGATGGAGATAAAATTCATACCATTGAGTTTGATACACATATCATACCTAACTTTATACAATATTATAATAACTTTTTATATTTATATAATACAAATAAACACTCGTTTCATAAATATGATAAAAATGGTATTTGTACAAACTTTATTGGTGATGATTTCGGTAATGAAACATTAAATATTGATATTAAAAAAAATAATAAAATACTTTTTATTCAATTTTTACATAAATATAAATCATTCTTTATCATTGATCATCATTACAATATTCTTTTATACGATATTGAAGGATATATTCAAAATAATATATTTATTACTTCTATATTACCATTTATACCAAATCCATCTGACTTATATCATTTATCTTTTTATTATCATGAAGAAAATGATTTACTTTATATTTATAATACAAATTACATTTTAACCATTCATCTTGATAAAAAAGATGCTCAATTTCAAGAATCAATCATATCTTATGATCCACTATCCAATTTTGTTCCTACCACAAATATTGAAGTAATACAATTTTTATGCTCCAAAAAGTCAATTTACAAAAAAATATTAGATGGATTTCAACATTCAAAACAATATTTACATGAAAATAAAGAATACTTTATTTTTTATTACGACTATATCCAAAAACAAACATTTAAAATACCCAGTTACGAACTTATCTTCATTTTACAAAATAAATTTCAACTTTCACTTCAAGATTATAAAAATGACCCATTTATCCAAACTTACCCACAACATTTTCCACACGAAAAATATAACTTTTACCAATCTAAAAAAAAATTATATAATGTAATACTTCAAACTTATAAAGAAGCACTTCTTTATCAAAAATTATGCGACGATTTACAAAAAGTTCTCTTCTATGATGACTACAAAAACTTAACCGATAATATTCAACTTATTTTTTATATTCATGATCCATTTATATTTCCAAGAGTATACCAATCAGAACAAAAAGGAACATATAACAAAAAACAATGCGTCATCATGAATAAATCACTCTTTCTTTAATCATTTTTATTTATAATATTTTTTATTTTTTTATTTTTTTATTTATTGTGATAAAAAATAACTTTTTTTTGTCAATACTTGCGAAAATAATTTATATCTCATTTCCACATTTACCAACATTGTACTATATACACATTTACGACATAATGGACAAAATTTATGCTTCGAAGCAAATAATTCTTTTTGACACTTTTTATGGAAATAATTATTACATCCATTACAATGCGTCACACATCCAACTTCAATATTATCCATACAAATCGCACAACATACATCATCTTTTAACTTTGTTGTTTCAATCTTTTTAACATCTACATATATACTATTTACATAGTTATCCATATGTGTTACTAAATAATCACATAATAGATTATTACATTTTGATAAATATTTAACAATATCATCTACATACTCATCAAAAGAAATTTTAGTTCTATTACCCGAAATTTCAATATAAAAATACTCTTCATTTGGTTCATATTGAACTAACTTTCCATGATATTTATTTAATGATACATATATTTCACGAAACCACATATTTGTTATATATACATGCGTAATATTTGTAAGATCCGACTCATTGAGTCTTTTTACAATATATCTATCAAATCGATCGTTTGATATTAATATTTGATGCGCTATAAATGGAAGCAAATCACTAAATTCATATGTATTTGAAAAATATATCATATATATATCATTATCAATCATATAATTCATAAAATAAATTAAATAATTCATATTTGTTTGATATTCTTCCTTTTTCATAATATCGATATATTCTTTGATTAAATAATAAAAGAATTTGTATTTGTAAAAATAAATTGTATCAAAATTTTCATACATTCTTTCTATACATAAACGACCTACATTTTTACTATATTCATCTAACATTAACAATGAATCTAAATTTACATAATTATTAAATAATTGATCAAAATCATTTTTATTATATCTATTTTGCATAATCACTTTTAACAGAAAATTACCCAAATTAGGCAATTCCATCACAAATGTTGAATGTACATAAAAATCAAATAAACTAACCTTAAAATAACTTTCATCTTCTATTTCATCATACGTCGAATATAAAGGATTTCTTATATATTCCTCTTCATACAATCGTTTTATCATATTCATTTGATCTTCATATATATTATTATATTCTACATATGTGATTTTTGAATCATCATAATCTAAACTATGTTTTAACATATTCATATATATAAAAATTAAAAATCGATCATGTATAATATTTTTATCAGAAGATAACAAATATGGATATATATACATTATATATTTAAAAGTTATATCACACGATATATACGTATATATAAAAAATATATGATCTACGGTATTAAAATGTAACACGTTTTCCATCATATCATCTACGATTTCTTCATAAACATCTTTCATTGTACGTAAATAAGAAGAATCTTCTTCATCTTTTTCAAACTTTTTAATAATATCTTGAATATTTGTAAAATATGAATCATTTACAGTTTGATTTAAACCTTCTAATAATTCACTCTTAAAATCATCTGATAAAGATCTACGTTGCTCGATTTTCTTTAAAATTCTCGTTCCGTTCATCTTTTAAAATAAATTGTATATCAATATATACTCTTCCTCTTTCTATCTTTAAACATTCTTCTTTTTAATTCATTTTTTTCTTCTCTTTTACATAAAAAATTATACTTTTTATATAAAAATTAATTATTTCTTTATTAAATATTACTTTCACCACCTTCATACTCATCTTCTAGGTCACATTCACCACCCATTTCTTCACCTTCTTCACTAATAATACGACTTGGTTCTTCAACATCTTTCATTACCGTCATAAAATGGAACATATGCGCATTTGTATCCTTCTTAATTACACTATACATCTCCTCATTTGGATAATGTAACTGATACACCTGTAATATACTCTCTCGACCTATACGTTGCGCTCGACCTATAATTTGAGATCTCATTTCTGGATTCGGTGTATGAGTAAATATCACATGTGTTGTATTTTCAAAATTCATACCACATCCAAACAACGTTGAATCACAAAATAAGATTTGAGCATCCTCCATTTTATACTGCTTTACCGCCTGTTCAATTGATCTCATATTTCCACCATCTAATTGAACATACTTAATATTTAACATATCACATAATGGAGTTATCTTCTTAAATATCGATGAAAAATCTGAGAATATCATAATTTTTACCTTCAAATCCTCCTCCTTCACACTCTTTACAATACGCTTCTCAACTGTCGGTGATACATCACTCTCTCCTTTCTTCTTTCTTCCTTTCTTCTTTTCTACATCTACTTTCACTTCAACTTCCTCTTCTATCTCAACAATCTTCTTTGGAGGATTCACATTTAATAAACGTAATAATTGATGAATTAAATCCAATTTATTGATTTCCATATTTATTTCATATTCCATATTTTCCTTCTTTTCATGATGAATGATTTCATTTATATTTGTTTCATATGTTAATGGATCACGATTCTTCTTATTTATATGCTCATCTGTTAACTCCTTGATTTGTTTACAATATTCACTATAATGCTTCTCTATTTGATTGTATTTTATATACTCTTCTACATATAATCTTAAATTATCATAATTCTCTACATAATTCATCATCGCATTCACTTTTGGCATACCCTCTTCTAATCGCTTCTTATAATCCACAAATGTTTGTAAAAATAACTTCATCTGATTCACAAAATCATACTTATTATTCTTACCCATATCATCAAATCCTTCATGTAAATTTAATGTTCGACGATTCGTCTGATTTAACTTCACAAAATCATCAATCGATATTATCATATCCTTACCACTCTCATATGTATAAAATGAATTTTTCATCACCATACTTAACTTCTTATAATATTCAATAAAGTTTCTCATGATTGTTATTAATGTCTCCTTCTCTTCTTTACTTATCTGACTCTTCTCCATAATTGAATTATACTTCGTAAATAAAGCATCAATTAATTTAAATTTTGCCAATAAATTCACAAAATTTGAATAATCACTCTCCACTTGCGTAATAAATTGAATAAAATTCTTTAATATTTTATTATACTTCTTTACCGTTTCATTCATCTTTTCAACACACTGGGTATCGTAATGATCGCGTACCATCATTAAATATTCCACATAACGCTCTGTAAAATATGGATTCGTATTATCTAATGACATATGTTTGGAACCCATCATCTTTAATAACCCATTTAAATATGTACCTTGTTTTAAAGCAGTTGTCATTGTATCAATCGCCAGTTTATTTTCACTATCATTTAATACCTCATTTAATGTATCTATATTTTCTACTAATCCTACATTTTTCATATTATATAATGTTTGACTTAACGCCTTTGTTAACGGAGCAAAACTTTCCACCATATCAAATACATCATCATGTAAATCATATCTTTGATCCTCTATCTCCTTCATCTTCTTAATATTTGTTTGATAATATACTATCTTATCCTGCGCATCCTTTAATGTTTCTTTAAACTCTTGTGTTGAATATTCTAATAATTGATCCTCATTATTCGGAATTCGCTTCACAAATTGAAACTTTAACTTCGAATAATCATAAGCATTCAACGCCTTCATATCCTCCTTTGTATAATATCCTATCTTCGATATAATCTTATCCAAAATAGGATTATAACACTCAATATTATACTTTTGCGGTTCCGGTATTCTCATATTCGAAAATACATAATCATTATCACACTTTGATACATACGTCGGATCAAAATCTTCACCACTATCTCCATCTATACTAAAATACGATTGATATATACCCATTCGCGACGGTGTAAACGACGCCGACACAAACCACGTTCGCTCCGTCGGAATGGCATGTACTAATAAATTCGCTATTGTATCTATCTCATCAAATATAATTCGACGAAACATCATATCATTATCATATAACTTAAATGTATTCCCTTTCTTGTCCTTTACCACATTTGCTTCAATCGTCGCAACCATCGGATGATATAATGTGGATGGAACAATATATATATCATAAAATTTTCGCGTTTTAATCATCTTCTCATGAGTCGTCTTATTTATAATTGTTTGAATATCAAATAATGTTTCATAATCAATCATATCTTGATATGATAACTTCTTATATGTTAATTCATCACTAAAACGACTTATCGATTGACACCATTGCTCAACTATATTATGCGGCATTACTATGAAATTAACTAACTTTTGTTTTGGATTTCTATGCTTATCATTTAATATCATCGATAACATTGTAAATGTTTTTCCAGCACCCGGCATGGTTGCTTCAATACCATACCCTATTTCATTTTTAAATAATTTTTCAATCTCTTCTACACGATGTAACATTGTTAATTGATGAGGATAAAGTTTCATTTTAGTATTTTTAGGTTGTTCCGCTTTTGGACTTGATTCATCCAAAATCATACGTGGTTTAAATTTACTCATTTTTTTAACTAATTCAAAAAATTTAATTTTTCTTTACATAATAATACTTTTTTTTCCTTTATATTTAAACTTAAAAAAATATATATTTAATATATATATTATTTATTTGTTTAAAAAATATGAGTGTGAAAAATCTAATTCAATACAAAAAAGAAAAGTGTAAAAAAGAAACTTTACAAAAAATAAATATATATCACTCCATTATATCTAAATCAAAACAATATAAAAATATTATTTTAGATATAGACAAAACACTCATTGAAGGATATTTCTCCATAAAAGATAACTGCGTACTCATTGAAGAACGTCCACATTTAAAAGAATTTTTAACATTTGTTTTTGATCATTTTGAACACGTTTCCATTTGGACAAATGCTAACAAAGAATGGTATGATCATGTTTATCATACTATATTACGCAAATATATACCATATCGAAAACATTTTCATTTTGTTATTACATTTGATGATGGTCTTGTTGGAGAAAATAATTATGGACCTAAAAAATTAGATATAATATTTGATATTTATAGTGATTATGGATATTATAAAAATAATACATTTTTAGTAGATGATTCTGAAATTCATTTTCAACAAAATATAACAAATTGCTATTTAATTAAACCTTTTGAAGTTGATCGAGAAAAATATACCCACAAGCGCGATTCTGAATTACTCAAACTTATACATATTTTTACAAAAAAATAAAATGTTTCTATTTATTTTTATCTAAATATTTTTTTATTTATATATTTATCATATATATCCTTATGAAATTCAAATATATTCACATCCAAAATAATAGTTCAAAATTACTTGTTTATTTTAACGATATGACTCAAGTCGGTTTCTCTGATCACTTTTCCCTTTTTAAACAACTCAATTCTATCTTTTCCGATTTTGATATACTATTTATTAAAGATATTGCTGAATATTATTGGTATTTAACCATAGTTGATGATATATTATTATTAATTAATCAATTCAATCATGAATATAAATATAAAGATATTTATGGATTTGCAGGAAGTTCAGGTTCCATAGGATTATTAAATACATTGCCAAAAATTACTAATTTTCGTAAAGGAGTAATTATTAATGGACAAGTATCGTTAAAAAAAGAAGATGTTGATAAATATCGAAATTGTAAAGATTGTTATGTTTTTACTGAAGAGAAGATAAAAGAATCATATTTTCAAGAATATTTAACACCTTTTACGTATATTGAAAAAAATCATTCTACCTATAAACTTTTATTTTATCATAATTGCTCACATTCAGATTCTGTAAATCATCATATATTAAAAAATAACTATCCTTTACGTAATATGATGTATATAAATGAAGGAAATAAATACGGACCTTTTCACGGACCTTATTTAATTAAAAAATATAGTAATGAATCTTTAGAATCTTATAAACATTACTTTTTATCATAACGTAAACTATTTTTTACAAAAAATGACTCGAAGAGCATTTTTGTAAAAAAAAAATGACTCGAAGAGCATTTTTGTTAAAAAAAATGACAGATAAGATTATCTAATATATTTTTAACATATAATTAAACATCCCCCCAACACAACAATGACGATTGCTTCTGCTCTTCGCTCTTCCAATGCCGTCCATTCGACGGCGAGTGTTAACCCCCGTACGCAGTCTCGTACTGCCAACCCTGCCCAGCAGGTTCTGCTTGCTACGCGCACCGCTGCCCAGCGCCACGCTGAGGCCCTTGCGACCTTCAGACTCCACCAGGAGCAGATGGTTGCCCAGGTCGCCCAGCGCATTGAGCGCGAGCGCGCCGAGCTCGATGAGCTTAAGCGCCAGCGCCGCCGCAGGATCAGGACGACTTTTGTCGCCCAATTCCCCGGCCGCCCCCTCAACGTCGCGCTCCTCCCCGCGCGCGCCACCGAGCCCCTTCACCGCTACATCGAGACGGGCAACAACCACGATTTCCGTCGGGGTTTTGCCGAGCTCGCTCTTACCGACGAGCAGCACGCCCGCATCGAGGAGAACCGCGCCACCGCCCGCGCTGCCGCTATGGCAGAGCGCCAGATCCCCTCTGACGAGGAGTTCCGCCGCGCCTTCTTTGCCGCCAACCCCCGCATGGTGGACGGTGACCTCGTCCACGGCCTCCCCGAGGACAACTAGTTCTCGATGCCCCTGGTGTGGAGTCGTCCAAGTGACCTCCATTTTACACCTCATCACCAAAAAAAAAAAGCTGATCGGAAAAAAGTGACGCAAAAAAAAAAAAAAAAAAAAAAATCATAACTCTATTTTTATATCATTATTTTCAAAAAAATATAACAATATTTTAGTATAAAAATGATAAATATTATAATTACATCACCCGAAATATCAAATAATAACTTTACCAAAGAAATTGATATAAAACATACAAAATCTACTATAAATAATGTTAAAGGTAAAAATATGATGATACCATTGTCATGGAATCACGTCGAAAATGCTACCTCTTATGCTCTTATTTGTATCGATTTACATACCATTGCTAAAGGTTGGGTACATCTTTATATACCATATATTCATGTTACACCAAAAGATAAATTCAATCAATCCAATATATTATCTTCACAATCCATTATTGGAAAAAACTCTTTTGGCGAATATGGATATGGTGGTCCACAACCTCCAAATGGAAGTGGGAAACATCAATATGTTTTTTATTTATTTGCGTTAAAAGATCTACATGTAGATCCAAGTGAAAAAGAAAAGTGTCGAAATGTTGAGGATTTTATAACAAATGTTGTAAAAGATGAAAAGAAGATCATTGGACGCGGAACATTTACTTTTTATTTTTCAAATCCATAAATTATTTATTATATTTTTTTCTTATTTAATAATATAGAAATATAAAAAAATAAAAAAATAAAATGAAAGGTGCTATTTATCTTTTTCACATTCTTTTCGTTGTATCCCTCTTAATGTACTTAGGTTTTCAAATTTATAATCAACAAAAAATTGAACGCAATGTTGGTGCTTTCCTTATTATCTTAGCATTTGTTATATTATTTTATCATGCTTATCGTTTATATACAGTAAATAAGTAAATACGT
>JACCEC013022175.1_pt1 | contig 12278 bp, 11 predicted proteins | sample 7450121 | NCBI WGS metagenome assembly JACCEC01 (sample SAMN15323455, study PRJNA562643) | freshwater metagenome | isolation source: river surface water | place: USA:Blue River Watershed | collected 2017-08-18 | reverse complement strand
TTGGTAGTTGGTTACAAACACAAAAGAAAAAAATAAAAGATATTAATAATGATTTATATATAAAATTATCTGAAAATGAAATTGTTAAACAATCTATTGATGAATGTTTACAATTTAGAGAAAATAATAAAGATAAAGTTAAATTAACATGGGATGAATCGAAAGATTTATTATTTGAATATTGTAATAATAATAATAATATTCCTACTAGAAACATTATATATAAAAATAATAATATTGGAATATGGTTACATTGTCAAAAGAATAAAATAAAAGATATTAATGATGATTTATACATAAAATTATCTGAGAATGAATTAATTAAACAATCTATTGATGAATGTTTAGAATTTAGAGACAATAATAAGGATAAAGATAAATTAACATGGGATGAATGGAAAGATTTATTATTTGAATTTTGCAGTATTTATAATAGAGTTCCTACAAATACAGAACAATATAAAAATAATAAAATTGGTAGTTGGTTACAAACACAAAAGAATAAAATAAAAGATATTAATGATGATTTATACATAAAATTATCTGAGAATGAATTAATTAAACAATCTATTGATGAATGTTTAGAATTTAGAGATAATAATAAGGATAAAGATAAATTAACATGGGATGAATCGAAAGATTTATTATTTGAATTTTGCAGTATTTATAATAGAGTTCCTACAAATACTGAACAATATAAAAATAATAAAATTGGTAGTTGGTTACAAACACAAAAGAAAAAAATAAAAGATATTAATAATGATTTATATATAAAATTATCTGAAAATAAATATATTAAAGGATCTATTGATGAATGTTTAGATAAAAGAAACTTAAAAAATAATGTAATTGTAGTATAAAATATATTAAATACATAATAGTATTTTTTTATAAAAAATATATTTTTATCAATAAAAATATTTTATCTAAAATCTAATGTATTTATGGTCAATCAAAATTTTAAATCCCATAATTACTAATATAACAATTAAAAATACAATAATACTCCACAATGTTTTTTTAGATAATTCTTTATTATCTTCACTGTTTTCTTCTTTAATTATTTTCTTCAATTTTTTTAATTTTTTATTTTTTTTTCTATCTTTTTCTTCTGATAAACTTTCTATTTTTATTGATGATTCTTCTGGTAATTTATCATCATTTTCTAAATATATATTTTGCACAATTGGTTGTTCGGGATAATCATCATAATAATATCCATCATCAATATAATTTTGTCCATCAGAATAATATCCAGATGCCCAACCTCCACCATATCCAATTGCTGTTGGTACAATCCAATTATTACTATTCCAATGTTTTCTATGTCCACCATGATGTCTATTATATCCACCTCTATTCATTGGTCGATTTTGCATAGATCCTCTATTTATTGATCTTCCAGCCATACCTCCAGATCTTCCATGTCCTCCAGTACTACGAAAATGCTCTATTTCACCGTTATTACTATTCATTTCTTTCTTTTTAACTAATCTCATTGAATCATCTGAAAAAGATCTTTCATCAATATATTGATTATGCATCATATTATTATTATAATATCCATTTTGTTGAATATTATCTTCTATATAAGGTAAATTTGAATCAACATTATTTATAAATGACCAATTTGACATAATATATATTCTATAATATATATTATATAATTATTTGTAATTTTGTAAAATATATTTTGATTATTTATTACAAAATAATATAAATCCTAAAATAATAATTAAAAGTATTATAATGTGAATGTAATACATATTATTCATATATTCATGAGTTTCTCTATTAGTAAATTGTTCTACATCATAATATCTATTCACATAATTTTTATTGTAGTAACTGTTAGACATGTCTGTTTGATATAACATATGCATTGATGGTCTTGTAGGTATTTGCTTTACAATATATTCTTGTTTATTATCATTTAATGTATTTGCTATAGTGTTATTTAAACTGAATTCATTTGTATTTTTAATGGTTCTGGGTTGATTAACATTAGAATACTCATTACATATTGGTACATCAAAATAACCATTATTAGTAACAGGTGCATTTCCAATCTTTTCTAAACTCATAATATTCTATAAATATACATTATATAAAAATATTTTATATTTTATAAAATATAATAATATAAAACTATAATTAATATATATATACAATATTAAAAATTTATTAAATGATTAATACTTTAATTTATTTTCAGGAATCTTATAACGATATATTACTTGAATATCCATATTATCATAAAAATGATTATACAATAGTATATTATATAATATCTTCAAATATAATTGATAAATTAAATAGTTTTACAAATAAAGATATAGAAGATACAATTAGTAAAAATGATATATCATGGCATTACAATAGTATATTTGATAAAATAATGAATTTATTAATTTATACAGATAATATATATTATATAGATTATTTAATGAATAGAAACATTAATTTAAATATTAATGAAACAGAAGATAAATATTTAAAATATTCCTTTAGAAATGCTTTTGAATTACTAATATTAGTGTCTGAATATCAAAAAACAGATAAATTTCATTATATTAAAAAGTTTGTTGAATATGGAATTAATTATTCGACAACTGATATATTATTAATATATCTTATAATATTGCATAACAAGATATTTGAAAAAACATTTAAAATTAAAAAATTGTCATTTGATAGATCTATATATGTAAATAATATTATATATTTAATTGATAATGGTGCTAATTATGATGATCATAAAATTAAAAGTATATTGAAACATATAGGATTTTATAAAGATATAAAATTATATATACGTCATAGACTATTAAAATTAATAGATGGATGCAAAATTCAGGATGAAAATAAGTATATATCAAATGATTTTATTATGAGAGAAATATGTACTTTTATATAAAAATTGATTTAATTTAATATATAAAGTTAATTATTATTAATATATAATAACAAACATATATTAAAAATATATATAAACATATACATCTTAATTTACTTAATTAAAATGAATATTACAACAGACCAACATCAATATTTAGATGATATTATTGAATACACATATGAACATGAAACATATATGAACGATATTATTGAAATTATTTATGAAAATAATAATACTACAAAAAGACACTACAATAATACATATACAGATATATTTGATGAAAGATTAAATTTATATAAGTATAATGCGAATAATATAAATAACATAGAAAATATTGATAAAATATTTTCTGTAGTGCAATTTATATTTATATTATTTGTTTTATATGTATTACTGGTATTTATTACGATACCAATACGTGTAATGATATTTCGTAGAAGAGGATATTGTTATTAAATATATAAAAAAAATGAAATATTATAATTCCTAATAAAGTTTGACATATAAAATAATATCTAATATAATATTTTATATATTATACATCTTCATATATCTTTTCAATATACATATATAAAATGACTGAAATGGATAAAGCACTAAATAAAATTTTGAATGAATATGATATTGGTGAAATGAATATATCAAATTTACAATATATTATTAATGAAATTAATGATAAAATCGATGCTCATTTATATTTACGTTCAGATGGACAATATGATACATTACATCCTAAAAATATACTTAAGTCAGCATACAAAGATAGAGAAATAGCAAAAAATGAACATGGTGAATCACGTTCATCAAATGAACCTTATGACAGAAATATATATAATAAAATAAAAAATTATTATTTAACACAAGTCAATATTTTAAAAAAACAAATAACTAAAATGCAAATGGATATAGTATAATATACTTATATATAATGATATTTTAATAATTTCAAATACCAATTTATTATTGAAGTATTAAATCAAAAAGTACTTAGAAACAATACATATATATACATATAATATTATAATATACATATAAATATTATAATATACATATAAATATTATAATTTATAATATACAAATAACATTATATAAAGACAATTTTTATAATAAAAAATGACAAAAAATATATAATAGAATAAGTTATATTATTTTAAATATACACATAAATTGAAGTCATTAAATTCCAAGTTATTAAATTCTAAAATGATTAGATCATATTGTTGTGATAATTATGATTATATGAAATCTAGTGTTTCACTAGATGAATATTTAAATAATACATATAATGATGTAGAAGAGATTAATTTAAGTAATCGTCAATTGGATGAATTACCAGATTTATCTCGATTCACAAATTTGAAAGTATTGGATTGTAGTCATAATAGATTAAGACATATACCTATATTACCAAATACTTTAGAAAAATTATATTGTAATAATAATAGAATAACAAGTATTCATTCAATTAATGATAACATTACAGAGTTATATTGTTCTGAAAATTTATTGAAATCACTTCCTAAATTAGGAAATAACTTGGAAGTTTTGGATTGTACTGATAATTATCTAACAGGATTACCAACATTAAATGATAATTTAAAAATATTATATTGTTCTGATAATAATATAATGAGTATAAAACCATTAAATGATAAATTAGAAATATTAATGTGTTCTAATAATATATTACGAGAATTACCTAAAATTAATAATAATTTAATTAAATTATATTGTGATAATAATTTATTGTCATATATACCATATTTAAATAATAAACTAACTGTATTAACATGTAATAACAATAAAATTAAATATATATCATCAAATAAAATGAATTTATCTGTTTTAAAATGTGATAATAATATGTTGAGATATTTACCTACAGTTAATGTTCGTGCAGATTATTTATCAACATTTAATAATCCAATAAATGATATAATAGATAATACTAATCATCAATATAAACTTAAAGCAATAGATACGATTAATAAATTTCGTGAATTATATTATACATTAAAATTCAAGAAGAATTTCCGTAAATTTTTATATGAAAAAATTAGAGAGAAAAAAGCGATGATTAAATATTCTGGTGAAAATTTAATTGAATTATTAAAAACTATAGATGAAAACGATGATTTAGATGAAATTCTTGAAGCATGGTAACATGTTAATTAAAAATTAAAATTATATTATAAAATATATAATATAATTTTGTATTATAAAAACTAACTATACGATTATATATAAATATATTTTTATAAATCATTGATATTGAATGCATTTAATTCATCTGGTAAAACTTTATTAAGTATTAATAATGGTTTATTTCTAAAATCATCATTTTCATCTTCAACAATTCTATCTGGAATATAATTAATAGGATCAATAAAATTATCTTTTCCTAAAGGAGCACTTTTATGATATGGACTTTGAGAGTCTACTTTAATACCTTCAACATAATATGTACCTTCATGATCAAATTGTAAATTATAAAAATATTCTTTAATACATACTTTTTCAACACCAATAATATTTTGTAATAATGCTCTTTCTTTACTACCATTAATCCAAACTGGATGACAACCTAAACCAATTATATCATTTTCATTATTTACTAATCCTTTGGGAATTTTATAGACATCATCTAATTCATTACCATAAAATGAATACACTTTAGATACAGTTGATATTTCATTAGTTTGAATATCTGAAATTACTTTATCAAATATTTTTATATCTTTTATTTTTTTATAAGTTTTATCTTTCATTAAAACAAGAGTATCAGGAGCAAAACATAATGGACTAACTGTCATATTAGCACCTACTCTACCATTTTTTGAAAATATCATAGACATAACATAACCTGCTGGAATATTTACATTAAACGAACTTGTACCAGATCCTATTATTGCTGATATGTCAGTCCATATTGTTCCGGGAGAACTTGATCCAGTAACTTGGACGATTGTACTGAAATTTATACCTGTACCATAATCAAGTGCAGGATTAAAATTAGTAGGTGCTGATGCAGCAACTGTACCTATAGTATAAGCAACAAATGCACTTCCTTGAGTATAAGTTAAACTTATTGAAAAATTAGTTGTTGTTGCTAATCCATTAGTACATGAAAACCCTATTGTATTATTACCTGATGAAAATATATCATAACCAGTTGGAGTACTACCTGTAAAATATACAATAGATGTTGTACTTGTTGTTCCAACCAATGGTGCATAAGATATTGGCATTTATATATTATATATTTAGTTTAGATATTTAATAATTTTATAGTTAAAACATATATTATAAATAATTTATAGTTTATTATGCCCATGAATTTAATGATTGACTATATGGATTTTCTAAAAAGGCATCTAATATTTCAGGATTAATTCTATTTGCTAATGGTTCATTAGGTACAATTTCTTTTTGTTGAGTAACATTACATTCAGTAATTTGTGGGATTGAATTATAAACTTTATTTGCTTGAACACCTCTTTCATTAAGATATTTATTTTGAATATCACCTACTTTTCTAGTTGTTACATTTAATTTATCAATACTAATAACTTCATTAATACCACCTGCATTAGGAGTATAACCAGTATCTTGAGTTGCTCTTAATGCTTTTATTTCGGCATTATATATATCTTCATAAGACATTGGTTTGGTATTACTTTCATTATTACCTGCACCACCAAAATATTCTGTATCGGCAGTAAATTGACGATTAGTATTTGGTGCAGTTGCATCAGTTACTTCATAAGCACCTAATTGACTACCTTGTGCAATACCTTCATATTCAACACTAGTATCTTGTCTAAGAGTATCATGTACTTGAACACCTGAAACAATATGTCCTCCACCAAAATTTTGAGTAGCAATACCCATAACATTTTCTGCTATAGTAGTTTGTTTAGTAGTAGGTTTTGCATTATCCATATTCTTGATATAATTACCATTCTTACTATTATTCATATTTGCTTTTCTATTATTCTTTTCAGTTGTTTCTTTCATAGTAGTTTTGGCAGTATTAGATGGATCATATACAATACCTCTACTAGCACCAGTATTTTGCATCATACCATTATGTTTATTATGTATATTAGTCTCTTTCATAGTAGTTCTTGCAATATCATCTGGATCATATACAACACCTCTACTAGCACCAGTATTTTGCATCATACCACTATGATTATTATGAATATTAGTTTCTTTAATAGTAGTTCTAGCAATATTATTAGGATCATATGCGATACCACGACTAGCACCAGTATTTTGCATCATACCACTATGATTATTATGAATATTAGTTTCTTTAATTGTAGTTCTAGCAATATCATTGGGATCATATGCGATACCACGACTAGCACCAGTATTTTGCATCATACCACTATGATTATTATGTACAGTAGATTCTTTAATGGTAGTTCTTGGAACATCATTAGGATCATAAGTAATTCCTTTAGACATACCCTTAAGATTACCTTCAGGACGTTTATTTTTGATGATTTTCTTGGTAGTTCTTGGTTTTTGTCCATTTCTAACAGTGCCTTTTTCAGTAGGTGCTTTAAGATTTAATATTCCTTGTCCTTTATCATTTTCATTATTCAATACTCTCTTATTATTTCTAATTCTAATGGATGATTTACCATAATCATTAGGAGTATCTTTAGATTTACCAGTAAATATATCTAAAATGTTCCATGTACCGATAGCATCAGCATTTCTTGGACCATCACTTGCATAAGTGACTTTTTTAGAAATCTTATATTTAGAACGAACTTGTGCAACAGTACCATGAATAGGTGCAGCACTACCAGTTCTAGTTTTTAATTCAGTAGTTTTACGATTAGTATATTTAAGTATTTGACAAGGACGTTGTGCTTCAGCAATTACATTACCAGTTGTAGTGAAATAACGATCAGGTTCTTGAATATAAAATGTATCAGGTCTATTTTTATATACAGTACCAATTTTAGATGGTTTAGCAATCTTTTGTCCTGATACAACACGTCCATAATATGATATTTTAGGATTAGTTTTAACACGCATTTCATCAACAGTTTTAGGCATAGCATAATCTTGACTGTCAGGTTGTTGGAAACCACCAGAAGGTTCATTAGTATAACCTTGATTAAGTCCGGGACCTACATAAACTTTTTCTATAGGAGTTTCATTTGATCTAATATTTGATACATAATATCTATCATACATATATCCATCAGCATTACCTGTACCATATACATTAGACATATTTTTTTGAGGTTGAAAAAATTGTCCTGTTTCTTGTTTTTTTTGATAATTATCTTGTGATCCAGTGAAATTTTCAAATATTCCTCTAGTTGAAAATTCATCTAAATTTTGTCTAACATTACTACCAAAAAAAGGTTGCATATTATTATGTGTAAATTTAGTAGGATCTATAACATCACCTGTTAAAGAAATACCTTGAAATCCACCAGAATCAGGTAAAGTTCTATTATTTCTTGATAAATTACCTTGTAATTGAATATTTTTATTATTAGGTTCAACATCTATAACTATATCATCATACTTTTCAAAACTATTAAATTCAATTGGTAGTTTTTTTTGATCATAATCAACTTTATTATAAATGATAGGAAATGTAGGACCCGGAGTAACTACATTAGTATCTTGAGGATATAATGATTTTTTTAATAATACATTTGCTTTTTCCTGTTCTTGTTGAAATATATCATATGCTCTATTAGAACTATATACATTATCACATGATGGAACTTTATTCTTGCTTACTTTACCTATAAATTTTTTTTTATCAAATTTTGATTGATCTGATTTTAATTGATATCCTAATCCCAATACACCAAGGACTATAAGAAATTCCATATTATACTATAATAATATAATATATTATTATAATAATTTTGACTAATTTTTTATTTAATATATATTTAATAAATTTACATATATTATATATTAATATTTATTATATTATTTTTTTCGTAATTCATATTTGCCATTATTTAACCATCTAATTTCCATTTGTAATATTATTCCTATTAAACTAAATACTAAAAACATATTTCTTTTATCTTTATATAAATCACATTGTAAAGTTATATTATGATAATAATATAATAAAGAAGGCCATATAAATAACATTCTTATAAATATTAAATAATACATTCTATATTTAATAAATATATTGGTTAATGTTTTATTATTATAATATATACTTAATAATTTAGGACCAGTTACTATTGACATACCTTCTGTTAATCCAATCATTAATGTAATTCCATACATTTTATTATAATCAATAATCAATAGAGTTGTAATTGCTAAAATATGATGAAATAATAAATCGAAACGAATATATTTTTCTAATCTCATATAAACTTGATATAATAAAATTATTGTATCAAAAACAAAATATGATAAAAACATTGAATGATATTCTTGAAATTTATTATTAATAATACAATTATCTAAACATTTATTATTCCAAATATATTTATAATTGACAAGTGCTTCATTAGCAAATGTACCACAAACTAAACTTCTCATAAAATTTACACTATATTTTTCAAATGGATGTTTTTCAATATCTAAATTTCTAAAAATATGATGAAAAAATAAACTTAATGAACCCATTAAGAGTGCATTATAATAAAAAACATTACCAAACATTTATATATAATTATATAATATATATAAAATGATTTTATATTATTTATATGAAATTAAATTTAATAATTAACATAATATTGCATTTTATTTGTTAATTTATATTTTTAAGTATTTTTCATATAGTATATATATATTTTGTTATATTATATGATAATAAAGAATATATAAATATATAAATATATAAAATTACTATATAAAAAATGATTTGTAATTTATATAAAAATGAAAAAAATGATTTGAAAAAATCAATAAATACTATAAATAGTAATAATTATAATATGCAAAATATGACTACAAAAAATAAATTAGGACAATTTTTTACAAAGAATATTGAACTTAAAAATAAAGTATATGAATATATAATGAATAATCCTATAAATATATTGGAACCATCAATAGGACAAGGTGATTTGATAGTATATATATTAGATAAAAATCCTAATATTATATTTGATATGTATGAAATTGATAAAACAATTATTTTACTGGATAAAATTGAAAAAGATAATATAATATATGGTGATTTTATGAAACAATCGATAAAAAAAACATATAAAACAATTGTAGGAAATCCACCTTATATAAGAACAAAGAAAGGTAATTTATATATAGATTTTATTGAAAAATGTTATAATTTATTAGATAATAATGGTGAATTAATATTTATTGTACCATCAGATTTATTCAAATTGACAAGTGCATCTAAATTATTAAATATTATGATGAATAATGGTACATTTACTCATATTTATCATCCTCATAATGAAAAATTATTTGAAAATGCATCAATTGATATAATTGTATTTAGATATTGTAAAAATAATACTATTGATAAAAAAGCATTATATAATGATAAATTAATGTATATAATAAACAATAATGGAATGATAACATTTGAAGAAAATAAAATTGATAAAAACATACTTTTTGAAGATTATTTTGATATATATGTAGGATTAGTGACTGGAAAAGAAGAAGTTTATAAAAATAATAAAATAGGAAATATAGAAGTTATAAATGGTGAAAATAAAATTGATAAATATATTTATATTGAAGAATTTCCATGTAAAAATGAAGAGATAAATTCATATTTATTACAATATAAAGATGAACTTATGAATAGAAAAATTAGAAAATTCAATGAAAAAAATTGGTTTGAATGGGGGGCACCAAGAAATATTTTAAGTATGAAAAATAATATAGGAAAGGATTGTATATATATTTATAATTTGACAAGAAAATCGGATGTAGCATTTTTAGGTAAAGTCAATTATTTTGGAGGTAGTTTAATAATGTTATTACCTAAAAAAACATGTGATTTAACTAATATAATATCATATATAAATAGTGATTTATTTAAAAGTAATTTCATTTTTTCAGGTAGATTTAAGATAGGACATCGTCAAATCTGTAATTCAAATATTCCAAATGAATATCTATAATTCTATTGTTCTTATATTTGTCATAAAAATTTTTTTCAACAATATTTTATAAATCATTCATTTTTTAAATTTTAGTTTATTTTATTACCTATATGGTAATATAAAATAAATATATTTTTATGAGTTTATGTAATAATAATAATATGTTAATGTATGTATGGATTATATGGAGTAAAATATAAACATCAATATTATTTATTTAAATACAAAACAAGTACAATAGATAATATGTCAAATGCTTTATTAAACGACATATTAGATATGATACATCAAAATAAATATATTAAATGGAAAGATAAAATAAATAATATTGTATCAAAACAATTAGATATTAATACTTTTTATAATAATTATTATATGATAAAATATATATTAAAAATAAATGTTGATATAAATAGATTTGGTAAAGTATATCCAAGAATATTAGAATATTATTTTTGTTCATTCAATACTTTAATGAATATGGAATATATGTTTATTCATAAAGGATTTAATAAAGATGATTTTAATAAAATAATAAATAAATATAATTATATATTTGTTTTAGATTTTGATATTGATGTATATACTGTTATAATTAATAAAATAAAACATAATATATCAATAATTAATACAAATATATATATATAGTTAATAATAAAAATAATATGAAACATGTATTTAAGAATATATGTAAAAATAACTTTATATTATTATTTTATATAAAGTTATTTTGATAAATAAATTGTTATTATAATACTTATAATAAGTTACTTTATAATAAGTTATTTTAATGAGTTATTTTAATGAGTTACTTTATAATGAGTTATTTTATAATGAGTTACTTTAATGAGTTACTTTATAATGAATTACTTTATAATTAGTTACTTTATAAAGAGTTACTTTATAAAGAGTTACTTTATAAAGAGTTATTTTATAAAGAGTTATTTTAATGAGTTACTTTATAATAAGTAACTTACATTTAAGGTACTTGAGTCTCGGGTTCTAACAAGAACCCTCGGTGGCCGACCCTATAGGGTCGGCTGGGTGGCTTAAGCCACCCATTTACAGTTACTTTATAATGAGTTATTTTAATGAGTTACTTTATAATGAGTTATTTTAATGAGTTACTTTATAATGAGTTATTTTAATGAGTTACTTTATAATGAGTTATTTTAATGAGTTACTTTATTATGAGTTATTTTAATGAGTTACTTTATAATGAGTTATTTTAATGAGTTACTTTATAATGAGTTATTTTAATGAGTTACTTTATTATGAGT
>JACCEC012539282.1_pt1 | contig 12278 bp, 10 predicted proteins | sample 7450121 | NCBI WGS metagenome assembly JACCEC01 (sample SAMN15323455, study PRJNA562643) | freshwater metagenome | isolation source: river surface water | place: USA:Blue River Watershed | collected 2017-08-18 | reverse complement strand
GTCAACTGGCGGGCACGGTGTATGCAGCGCTTGGTTTGGGCGTGTTGAACAAATTGTTAGAAGGCTGGACCGGGGCAGTGCTGGCGAAAATCGCCGTGCTGGTGTTCATCATCATCTTCATCCAAAAGAGACCGCAAGGTTTGTTTGCGATGAAGGGCCGCAGCGCGGAGGCATGACATGAGCACGATTCAATTACCTCAACCTGTGCGTTTGCTGTCCCCTTTGGGCTGGACCGTGTTCATCGGTTTGCTGCTTGTGGTCGGTGTGCTTGTTCCTGTGCTGAATTTGTGGTTGCCTGTTGAGCACCCCCTGCACATGAGTGATTTCGCGGTGTCTCTGATTGGCAAGATCATGTGTTACGCCATGTGTGCGCTGGCCATGGATTTGATCTGGGGTTACACCGGCATTTTGTCTTTGGGCCATGGTTTGTTTTTCGCACTCGGCGGTTACGCCATGGGCATGTATTTGATGCGCCAGATCGGAACCGATGGCAACTACAAATCTGAATTGCCTGACTTCATGGTGTTTCTCGATTGGAAAACCTTGCCTTGGCATTGGTACTTCAGCGACAGCTTCATCGCCACATTGTTGTTGGTGGTGTTAGCCCCCGGGCTGCTGGCTTTGGTGTTTGGTTATTTTGCATTCCGCTCACGCATCAAAGGGGTGTATTTCTCCATCATCACCCAGGCCATGACGTTTGCATTCATGCTGCTGTTCTTTCGCAATGAAACCGGTTTTGGCGGTAACAACGGTTTCACCGATTTCAAACGCATACTCGGCACACCGATTGCCACGCCCAACATGCGCATGCTGTTGTTTGTGTTGACAGGCGCTTGTCTGCTGGGTTGTTATTTGGCGGCGCGCTGGTTGGTGCAAAGCAAATACGGTCGCGTGTTGCAAGCGATTCGCGATGCCGAAAGCCGTGTCATGTTCTCCGGCTATTCACCGCTGCCTTACAAACTCAGCATCTGGGTCATCTCTGCAGTGATTTGCGGTATTGCAGGTGCTTTGTATGTGCCTCAGGTTGGCATCATCAACCCAAGTGAAATGAGCCCGGCCAACTCGATTGAAATTGCCATCTGGGCGGCGGTCGGTGGACGAGCCAGCCTGATCGGCCCGATCGCTGGCGCTTTCATGGTCAACGGTGCCAAGAGTTGGCTCGCCGTTGTTGCGCCCGATTATTGGTTGTATGTGCTGGGCGCTTTGTTCATTGCCGTCACTTTGTACATGCCGCAAGGTGTACTGGGTCTGCTGGTCAGCCTCAAGCAGAAACTCCAACGCGGCAAAGGAGAATCCGCATGACACCAGACCTCATGAGCCAAGGCGCTGAGCGTCTGGAAAAACACCAATCCAAGCAAGTGCAGACATCCGCGTCAGGTGACAGGGACGCGAGTTTTTCGCGCATTCACCAACCGGGTGAACTCGATTTGATACATGGCCGCATCTTGTATTTGGAAGATGTGAATGTGAGCTTTGACGGGTTCAAGGCAATCAACAACTTGTCGCTAGACATTGGCGTGGGTGAGTTGCGTTGCATCATCGGCCCGAATGGCGCGGGCAAGACCACCATGATGGACATCATCACCGGCAAGACCAAGCCGGATTCAGGACAGGTGTTTTTCGGTAGCACCATCAATTTGCTGCGGCATAACGAGCCTGAAATAGCGCAAATGGGTATAGGCCGTAAATTCCAAAAACCAACGGTGTTCGAACATTTGAGTGTGTTCGAAAACTTGGAGTTGGCATTGAAAACCGCCAAAGGTGTGGCGGCGTCCATGCTGTTCAAACTCAACGGCACACAAAAAGACCGCTTGAGCGAAGTGCTGCACACCATTCACTTAGAAAACCACTTGTTGCGCCAAGCGGGCAACTTGAGTCATGGCCAAAAGCAATGGCTGGAAATAGGCATGTTGTTGATGCAAGACCCCAAGCTGTTGCTGCTGGATGAACCGGTGGCGGGTATGACAGATCAGGAAACCGAGCGCACCGCCGAATTGTTTTTGTCACTCAAGGGCAAACACTCGCTGATGGTGGTTGAGCACGACATGGCTTTCATTAGGCAAATCGCCGATGTGGTGACCGTGTTGTGTGACGGCTCTGTGCTGGCACAGGGTTCGTTTGATGAAGTACAAGATGACGAACGTGTCATCGAAGTTTATTTGGGACGCTAAAGCATGCTGGCGATTGAACATATTCACCAATACTATGGCGGCTCTCACATTCTGCGTGACGTCAGCTTGACGGCCAAAGCCGGTCAAATCACAGTGCTGCTGGGCAGAAACGGCGTGGGCAAAACCACATTGCTCAAAGCACTGATGGGCTTGGTGCCGGTACGAGCAGGCCACATCAGTTTCGAGGGCCACACCATCACCAAGGCCACGCCTTACGAACGCGCCCGCGCTGGCAATGGGTATGTGCCGCAAGGCAGAGATATTTTCAACCGCTTGACGGTGGAAGATAACTTGCGCATGGGCTTGGCCACGCAACCCGCGTCGGCTGACATTCCCTCAGAGTTGTTTGAGCTGTTTCCTATTCTCGACCAGATGCGTAACCGCCGGGGCGGAGATTTGTCCGGTGGTCAGCAGCAGCAACTCGCGATTGCCCGTGCGCTCGCAGGCAAGCCAAAGTTGTTGGTGTTGGATGAACCGACAGAGGGCATACAGCCCAGCATCATCAAAGACATTGGTCGCGTGATTCAGCGTCTGGCCGCAAGAGGTGACATGGCGATTTTGTTGTGTGAGCAGTACTATGATTTTGCCGAAGAGCTCGCTGACCAATACCTGGTGATGGAGCGCGGCGAGGTGATTGCACATGGCCCGGGTTCTGAGATGAAGTCCAAAGGCATTCGCAAACTCGTTTCCATTTAAATATGGTTGCTGCTATTCACTGATTCACCGGTGAACAATGACCCGCAAGCAGCAACTGTGTTGACTGCGCTAAAGTTTGTGTGAAACACGTGCATACTGTCTGAACTTGTTCGGGCTTTGACTTATGCATGACATGAACAACAACACAGCAGTACAGGGCAGAATATTCAGATGGAATTACAAACAGAATTACTGAGTGGTTTTGCCACGGCCATAGGCATAGGCTTATTGATAGGTACCGTCAGAGAAAAACTTCACCAATCACAAACGCTGACATCAGGCATCAGAACGCATGCTTTGCTGGCTGTCATTGCAAGTGCCGCCATGAGCATCAGCGCCACCGCGTTTTTGGTCACCTTCGCCATCGTCGGTGCTTTGGTGGTGGTGGCGTACCGACACAATATGCAAACCGACCCCGGTATGACCGGTGAAGTGTCTTTGTTGGCCACGGCCATGTTGTCTGCTTTGGCCAGCCAAGATCCCGCCTTGGCCTCTGCTCTGGGCGTGGTGGTGGCTGGTTTGTTGTTTGCCAAGATACCGCTGCGTCGATTCAGCCGCGAAATGTTGAGCACCACCGAGTTGCAAGACGGCTTGTTACTGTGCGCAGCTATTTTGGTGGTGTTGCCTTTGTTGCCCAAACAACCCATAGACCCATGGGGTGTGCTTCAGCCTTACGCCTTGTGGCGCATTGTGGTGTTGATCATGGGTGTGGGCATGCTCGGGCATGTGGCATTGCGCGTGGTAGGTACTTTTTGGGGTTTGCCGTTGACCGGTTTTTTCTCCGGCTTTGTGTCTTCCACTGCGGCTTCAGCCACCTTCGGTTTTCAAGTCAAGCAACAGCCTGACTTGCTAGGGGTGTATGTGGCGGCCACCGTTTTATCCAATGCCGCTTCAGTCGGTTTGCTGGCCTTGGTGTTGCAAGTCAGTGCGCCTGAATTTTTGCAAGCAGCAGCTTTGCCGATTGCAGCCGCTATCGCTTGTCTGCTGTTGACTTCATTATTTTGGTTGCGACATAGCAATGTGCATGGATCTACCTCGGTGCAGTTGACTGGGCATGCATTCAATTTGCGCTACGCCTTGATGATTGCGCTCATCATCAGTTTGGTGCTGTTGCTCTCTGCGGTGATGGGTGACTTGCTCGGCGAAACCGGAGCGATTGCTTCTGCGGTGTTTGTCGGTTTGGCAGAAATTCATGCGGCGGCTATCAGTTTGGCGCACTTAAGCCATTTGCCGGACCATTCCAACCAGCATTTGCTTTGGGGATTGTGGGGCGTGTTGGCGGCAAGCACCTTGTCTAAGTCGGTGCTGGCCACCATCAGCGGCGGTTGGCAGTTCGGCTGGCGAGTGGCGTCAGCCTTGGTGTTGATGTTGATGGCATTTGCCGCCACATTGCTGTGGTACCCGCTAAGCGTGTGATGGCGTGGGCTGTTTTTTTGCTCTCAACTATTTGCTCAGAGATTGACCTGGTGCAAAGCCGCTTGGGCTTGACAAGGACATAGTGAGCTATTTATGCCTAGCTATGTCGTTGAACAATTACATGGCCCAAATGCGCGGCGCCACAGGCGGGAGTTGCCAGCATTGATGACGCCATTGCAACCAAACTGAGCGCAGCAAGTCCATGGCGTTTTCCACTTGGGCTGAGAGCACACGCACCACCACCACGCGCGCATCGGGTGAAGTTACACCCGCTTGCAAGCGCAGCGGATGGGATTCGCACACTTCACGCGCCAAAGCGACAACTTGTTCGCGCGTTACATCATCCATGGCAGAGCCTTGGGCAAACACCAGCGTCGATTGGCAACTGTGGCCGTTGAGCCCCAGCGGGCTGTGCAGCAAACGTTGATCTGTCGCTTGTATCAAACCGCGCTCGAGCCAGACGCCTGCAATTTCCAGATGTTGTTGAAACTGACCCGTCACGAAAGGCTGGTCTGCATGCGGCAAACCCAACGCGGTCACATCCCAGGCCATAAGCCTGCTGCCAGCCTCCATGTGAAACACCGCCTGGTTATGCGCTTGGCATCCGTTGTAGGCCAAGGCTTCGAGAGGCAACCATTCCAAACTGGCGCCATCAAGCAAATGTGCGTGCACTTGTTGCAATGCTGTTTTGGCGTCCGAGCCATAAAAGCGCGTGGCCCCGGGCGTGGTGATGAGGGCGTGCGAGCCGGTTTGTAATTGGATATCGATCAGCAGTTCATCGCCACCCACCAGACCCGAAGGCGGATGCACCAGTATGTTGTGACAGACCTGGTCCCCTTCAGGGTAAAGGCTTTTCAAAATGCGCAGAGGTCCCTGGTGTTCATGGCGGGCCACACAACGTTGGTTTTCAACACTGTAGTCAACCTTCAGTCTGGCCTGCCAACCCATAAGCGCCTTTATTCAAAGAGCTTGAATCCTACCGCAGCCACAAAGCCTACCAAGGTTGAAAAACCGGCCATGTTCGGACTGGATAAATGAGCGGCTTCGGGCAACATGGCTGAACCAATCATGGTGAGCATGGCGCCTGCGGCTATGCCTTCCACCACAATCATGGCGGCATGCGGAATCGACTCGCCGACATAAGCACCAAAGGCTGCACCCACCGCGCAAATAACCGTCAGAGTGGTCCACAGCAAAATGATTTTGGTGGTCGAAAAACCTTGCTGCTTCATGTTCACACTGGCAGACAAAGCTTCAGGGAAGTTGGATAAAAACAAAGCGCCAACCAAAGTCAAAGGCATGACATCAAAAAAGGTCAATGGAACACCGGCAGCAACCTTGGCAGACACCAGTGACAGCATGACGGTGCCGATGACAAAGCTCTCCGGAATCACGTCCAGCAAATTACCTAGCCAAATCGCCATGCCTGCACTGCTGTGCTCCTCTTTCATGGTGTTGAGTTCAGTAGCGCTGGGAACTTCGCCGCCACCGGTACGCAATGCATCGATCGCTAAATTGGCCCATTTTTGTTTAGCGACTGCAGCTTGATCTAAGTGCCGCTGGTTTTCCAAAATACGTTCTGTGGCAAGTTCACGCACGGTAGCGGCAAACTCAGGATGCAGATTGGCAAAGTTTTCGTACTGCGCTTTATGCAGCACCAGTAACTCAGCCGGGCCATGTTCGGAAACAGCTGAAGTGCTGTGCGGTTGATGTGCAAGAAAAGACACTTCACCGATCAAATCACCGCGTTCTGCTGTGCGTGAACTGCCGTCTGTGTGAGTGAGTGTCAAACTGCCGGAGCGCACGATGTACAGCTCATGAGATGCATCGCCCGTATTGAACAAGGCCTCGCCTTGCACAATGAATTTGGGATGAAGCAATTTAAGCAATTCATTCATTAACTCAGGCGATAAGCTGCTGAAGAAAGAAGAATTACCGATCGATTGCATCAATTCAGATTGACGTTTGCTTTTGTTTTTGGCGTGTTGTGCAATCACATAAGCACCCTTGCGCAGATAGCCGCCATGGCTGCTCAGCATCTGGTCAAGCAAAATGAAAATGACACCACCGCCCACCATGGCCAGCAGCAAAGTGATGAAGTGGTGAGTCTCGGTGCTGCGGTCTGCAAGATCCGCATGTGCCAGGGCTTCTATTGTTGGCGACACCAGTTCTATGGCCAACGCGGAAATCAATGCGCCTGCGCCAAAGCCGCACATCGCACCCACTGTGGAATTTGACATCGGGGTGGTGATGCCGACGATAGCGCCCAAAATCATGGACCCGGCGGCAATAGCCCCCAAAATGGCGGCCCAGATTATCAAGGTATGTCCCATATCGCCCATATCAACTCCTTCAGTTCGCGGTCTGCACACTCAAAATTTCACGGGTGAACAACCGACCTTGTGCGAGTGAGACGGCTCAAGACGATTGTTCGGCCAACTTTTTTTCCTGCTGTACTTGTGCAGCGATAGCTTCGACTTGCTCATCGGACATGCCGTATTTGGCTTGCATGTTTTTCAAGTGAGCTTCTTCTTCTTCGGTGACCACACCATCGGCCAGCACTTCGCGGATTTCCATCTCGTACATGGCTTCGCGGCGGGTGACTTGCGTGGTGTAAGCGGTAGACACCACACCCGTCAAAATAGCAGCCAGTGCAATTGCCAAAACTTGCGTGACGATAACAAGAATGACGCCGGGGTAAGTCACGGGGTCTACGTTGCCCCAGCCGGAAATGATGGTGATGACAAACCAGTGCATGGCAGCAGGTATGGACGGGAATACCTCAGGCTGATCGTGACCTTCGATGATGTAAATCAGCGAGGAGAAAAGCAAACCACTGATGAGCAGCAAAAACAAAGCTGAAGAGAAAGAGTCGCGCTCTGATTTGATGGCTTCAAACATGTCGTCCATGGCGCTGTTGTAGCGCGACAGTTTGAAAATACGCAATAAGCGGAACATGCGCAGCACGCGCAAATCGGTTCCCGGGAAAAGCAGTTGCAGATAAAACGGCACGGTGCTGAAAAAATCTACCAAGCCGAAGAAACTGAAGATATAACTTTTACGGCCTTCCCATGCGGTACCGCCTTCATCGACCAGTTTTTGTGCATACGACCACACGCGCAACACATACTCAATCGAAAAAATGCCGACACTGAACAAATCAAAATAGTGAAAGTAATGGCCCCATTCAGCGTGAATGTCAGGCACAGACTCCAAAATGATGGCCACCACATTCAACACCACCAGCAGGGCGATGAAAATTTCACAAAAACGGCTGGCCGGTTCTGTCACATCGCCTTCAAGTATGCGAAAAACCCGCGACTGAATGCGTTGATAAGCTGATGGAGGAGCGGTGGAAGCAGTCATTGTTTCAATTTACCCTGAGCCTGGTCCATCATGGTCTGGACTTCTTTGTCACTTAAACGGAATTGCTCTTGCAAACGCTTGAGTGTGTCGCGCTCTGCATCGCTGACCACGCCATCTGCCAAGACCTGACGCAATTGCGCCAAGTAGGCAGATTTTTTTCTGGACATTTGGTTGGAAAATGCAGATGCCACGATACCGGTCATGATGGCGGCCATACACACGCCTAAGAAACCGGTGAGCAGCGCCACCAATTCTCCGAACTTGGTCACTGGTTCGATATTGCCGTAGCCTGAGGTGATGGACACGATCGCCCAGTAAATCGCATGGGGAATGGTGCCGAAATGTTCCGGCTGTGCATGCCCTTCGGCAAAGTGCATCAATGACGCAGACACGATGGTGGCAATCAGCAGCAGAAAAGCCGCAGAACCGAAGGCTCTGCGTTCTGAATACACCGCAGAAAACAAATCCTGCAAGGCTGTGTTGTATTTGGAGAGCTTCAAAATCCGCAGCAATCGCAACACCCGCAATATGCGTAAGTCCAGGGTCGGGAAAAACATATGCAGGTAGTGCGGCATGGTGGCGAAAAAATCCACCAGACCGAAGGGGCTGAAGATGTAGCCGCGTCTGCCTTTCCAGGGGCTGTCAGCGTACTTTGCACCCAAAGACCAAACGCGCAATATGTATTCCAGCGTGAAGAACATCACGCTCCAAAATTCGAGTTCGTGGAAAAAATCTTTGTAGACCGCATGAATTTCTGGCACCGAGTCCAAAATCACCGCAGAGCAATTCACCAGCACCACAACGGTGATTAACCACTCAACATATTTAGACAGCGCTTGCGTCGGTGAACCGTCAAGAATTTCCATGACGGTTTGGCGCAGACCGGGGTTGGCAACAGCGATTTCATTCATGTGAACAGAAGGCACAGGTTGGGTGGATGCAGTCTGTAAGACTGCCCCACATTGAAAGCAAAAGAGATTGTCTGACGGGTTGTCAGACTGGCATGCCGGGCAATTCATTCACAGGTCAGGTGTTTATTTCCTAGACTGTAATTGTTGCCAAAGTGCCATTTCTGTGCCCGTCAGTCGGTCTGATGCACGCGCTGCTTGTTCAAACTTTGCAGCATCGGTCAACAGAGCCAATTGGTGAATCTGACCCAACAAATTTTTGTAGTGTTCAACCGCTTGTTCAGGTCGTTCTGCAATGACATGAATGGGAATTTGAGAATTGTTTTGTTTGTTGGCTCGTTCGGTATGGACGTGCTCAAGAAGCACGTTCAATTCCTCAATGGTGATGTGCAAGCGCTTGGCTTCGGATCTGAGTAACTCAATCTCCGATTCATCCAAATGCCCGTCTTTCATCATGTTGCGCAAATTGGTTTTCAACATCTCACGTTCTTTGTGGAGTTGGTCACCAAAAGCCGAGGCAAGCAAAGCCGCAGGGATAGCGAAGATACCAATGCCTAGCAGCGCCATGACAACCGTCATAAAGCGGCCTACCGGGGTGATAGGTGAAATATCGCCGTAACCCACGGAAGCCAGGGTAATCACCGCCCAGTAAACAGAGTTGGGAATGTTGTCAAACTTCTCGGGTTGGGCTTCGTGTTCAAACACATAGCCCAAACTGGCGGTCATGATCACCATCAAAATCATGATGAATGCTGAGGCGCTGATCACTGGCCATTCACGTGCGATGACCGTTGTCAAGATTTTGGTTGAATCGTTGTAGCGAGTCAGTTTGAGCAAACGTGCGAGTCGGAATGTTCGCAAGAACCGCAAGTCAAGAATCGTACCGAGCAGCACTTCAAGAAAGAACGGCAGGATGGCCAGCAAGTCGATCACAGTTGACGGATTGCGCGCCTGTTTAAAGCGTCCCAAAAAGCCATGCCTGAAACGCGGTTCTTCCACGCAGGCATAAATGCGCATCAGGTATTCAATCGTGAAAATGCCAACGGCCACGGTGTCCAAAATGACAAACTCTAGGTTGATCAAATAGCTGACGCTTTGTATGGATTCCAGCACCACAGCAAGCACTGAGATGATGACCCAAATGCCGATGAAGGTATCAAAAATGGTTTGCAACTTACCGCCGTAAGCACTTTCAAAAACCAAGGCATGGATTTTTTGACGGAACGTGCGGCCGCGATTGAGTTCAGCAAATTCCTTGATGGCTGGAATGACGATGCGGAACAGTTTCAGGATTCGCAGCAGTCGCAGGAATCGCAACGCACGAAGGTCAATCGGAATGAATGCCTGCAAAAAGAACGGAGCGACCGCTAAAAAGTCGATGATCGCAAACGGACTGAAGATGTAGGCCACTCGAGGCATGTCTTTGCGCTGAAATTCCTCGTCTTCTGGTGCCAGATAAAAACGCAAAAAGTATTCAATGACAAAGACAGCGACAGAAAAAATGTCGAAGTAATGAAAAATATGTTTGTAGGGGTCATAAAGCGCGGGTACATGTTCCAGTACCAGAGCAAACAAATTGACCACAATGAGAATACCGATCCAGCTGTCCAGACTTTTTTGGAAGTTGCCGGGTATGTTCGGGTTGAGTGTCCAGTCGTACAACCACTTGCGAAAGGGTTGATCGCTGGAAATGCCAGGACCTGATTCTTCAAGGCCGAGCAATGCTTTGGCATCGACAGACTCAATGTCTATCAGCTTGGGTGGTGCGTTGTCATCGATAAGTTCTTGTGCCATGGTGTGTCGCCTCAAAATTCGGTGTCAGCTACTTTGACCAGGTATGAACCTTTGTCACAAATGCCAATGCTGAGTTGTAGTTTTTGGTCGATGCTGTCCTCTGGCATCAATTTCGAGTTCACTGTGGGAACAGCCGAGCCAGGCGGTGTGGGCACCATCTTTAACAAGACAATTTCACCCGTCAAAGATTTATCAGCCGGATTACATTGCTCAATGAATTCAGGCGCTTTGTCTTTGAAAGGGTTTTTCATGTCCTTGAAGTCATGGGCTTGAAGGTATTCAAGACATGCGCCCCAAGTGCTGGTTTTGGGGTCGCCGCCACCTGCGCAAGCTTTGATCGGGTATTCGGGGGAAAACCGGTCTGCGCTGGCTTGGCCTAACCAAGCAACCAAAGCTTCACCATTTCGTTTGCTTTTTTCGGTCTGCTGGGCATGCTCAAAAGCTATTTCGCCTAAATAGGCCACCAGGCAAAGCGCGCCAGCCACGATCAGGATGAATACCCAATCTGCGGAAGTGGGTGCAGTGCCCGGGTGAGGGGAGGAAGATGTTGTGTTCATTCGCCTTGGACTCATTCAATGTGGTTAAAAAAAGTAACCCTAAAACTGAGCAGGAATGATATTCGCAAAAAACAAGAAAATTTATAAAAAAATTAAAACTGAACTCAATATTTGATTTTTACATTTTTAGTAAATTTAAATGTATTTACGGGGTGAGTTCTTTGATAAATACGCTGAAAGCATGAATTGCCAGTTGCATATCGTCCGCCGTGGTGCATTCCAACGGGTTGTGGCTGATGCCTTGGTTTTCCCCGCGCACAAATAACATGGCTTGTGGCAGCAGATTGTGTATCTTCATGGCGTCATGTCCAGCGCCGCTGGGTAAATGGTATACGGGCAGGCCCAGGCTGGAAACGGCCTGTTCCCAACGCTGCTGCAAACCGGGGTCGCTGGGCGCTGCCGAGGCGCGGACGGTTTCTTCGATCTTTAATTGAAGTGCACGCTCTTGGCATACATCGCGCAAGCGTTGCAGTATGTCGCTGGCCAAGGCGTCACGCTGTGCATCGGTGGGCGCGCGCATGTCCAGGCTGAAATGGCAACTGCCCGGCACCACATTGATGGAACCTTGCGGCACATGGAGCATGCCGATGGTGGCCACCGAGTCGCCGTCACGCCGCGCGCGTTCTTCCACGAAGACGGCAAATGCGGCAAACCCGGCCACCGCGTCATGTCGTTGGTGCATGGGGCTGGTGCCGGCGTGGCTGGCGGTGCCGCTGATTTCAATCAAGTAGCGCACGCTGCCGTTAATAGACGTGACCACACCCAGCGGCATGTTCAAACCGTGCAAAACCGGGCCTTGCTCGATATGCACTTCAACAAACCCAAGGTACTGGCTGGGGTCGCGACGAATGCTGGCGATATCAGCCACGCGGTAACCGGCTTGCTGCATGGCAGTTTTCATGGTCACGCCATTGGCGTCTTGTTGCGCTAACCAATCCGTTTGGAATTCACCTGTCAATGCGCTGCTGGCCAAAAACGTGGCTTTGTAGCGTTGGCCTTCTTCTTCGGCAAAAGCCACCACTTCAATACCGATGTCCAAACGCTGACCTGAACGAGCCAGTTCACGCACACAAGCCATGGGGGCGAATATGCCCAATCTGCCGTCGTACTTACCGCCGTTGCGCACCGTGTCGTAATGGCTGCCGGTGAGCAAATATTTGGCGCCTGGTTGGCGCGGGTGGTAGCGCCCGACCACGTTACCGACCGCATCAATAAATACTTCATCGAACCCGCATGCTTGCATGCCAAGTCGCAGGGTTTGGGCGCAAGCTTGATGGGCTGCGGTGAGGTAGCTCACACTCAATTCGCCGCGCTCGGCAAAGCCGGGGTCGCTGAATTGCGCAAGCCATTCATGCCAATCCCAGACCTCG
>JACCEC012907661.1_pt1 | contig 12280 bp, 9 predicted proteins | sample 7450121 | NCBI WGS metagenome assembly JACCEC01 (sample SAMN15323455, study PRJNA562643) | freshwater metagenome | isolation source: river surface water | place: USA:Blue River Watershed | collected 2017-08-18 | reverse complement strand
AATCGAGTGAGCACGACGAGGAGAATCTTGAAAACAAAATGCTTTCACCTTATAACCTAACTCAGCTAAAGTTGCTGCAGCAGACGCACCTGCTAAACCCGTACCAACTACGATAATTTCTAAACTTCTTTTATTGGCAGGATTCACCAACGGAACTGTTGAGCGATACTTTGTCCATTTATCCGATAAAAGACCATCAGGAATTTTGGCATCTAATTTATTTGACATAGTAGTCTAAATTTGAAAATTCTACAAATTGAAAATCTTTAATATATTTTTTTGATGAATCATTGATATTCAATCAAATTATGCTAAATATTGCTTCAAATAGAAGTACAAAGGCATAGCCGCAAAACCTAAAGGAATGATAATGGCAAATACCCAAGTTCCGATAAATTTCACCAACGGAGTATATTTAGGGTGATTCCAGCCTAAAGTTTGGAATGCACTTTGAAACCCATGATATAAATGGTACGCTACTGCCAACATTCCTAATAAGTAAAATGCTACCAATAATGGATTTTGGAATGCATTACTTACCTCTCCGAATAAATCTTTTACAATAATCGAATGGGTTAATTGGTCGGTATCTGTCATTTCAACAATTTTCGTATCTTGAGTATATCCTTCAGGCATTTGATTTGCTGTTACGATACCTGTTTCCAATTCTTCTGTGTATTGTACGTAAGGCAATGGCTGATTATGGAATTTATACCAAAAATCTCCCATGTGAACTGCAATGTACACTAGTAAAATTGTACCCAAAATAGCCATATTACGGCTTGAAAAAGTAGATGAATTTTTCACAACGGCATAAGATACCGGACGAGCTTTTCTGTTTTTGTTTTCTAGATACAATCCCCAGAAAGCATGAAATAAAATCAAGGCATAGTTTACGTACGAAACGGCCTTAATCAGAGGAAATGTCGTCATGAATACGGCATACTTATTGAAAGCATACCCGCCATCATTCTTAAAAAGTTGTAAATTACCTATCAGGTGAACTAATAGAAAAGTACAAAGAAAAAGACCTGTCAGCGACATAAGGACTTTCTTTCCGATTGAACTTGATAGTGTTTTTGTGAGCCAAGACATAGCCTTATTTAATAATTTTAATAATTAATTAAAGAATTGAACATTCCTTTGAATAGTACAACTAATTCAACCCCCAAAAGTAAGCCACAAATAGCTTAGAATCAATAAAACTTTTCACTTTTTTGATAATTTATTATTGATTCTTATTTTCAACAATCTGCCTATTCTATATGTTTTAAAAAAATCTGATATATTTTTATCAAAGGTGTATTTTTTTTCGTTTATATTTATGCAATTCCTTATCCGATTCAATATGAAATCATTCAAATTTATCTTTTTTTTTATATTTTCCATTGGCTTCTTTCATCTATCGAATGTATTTGCTACACACATTCGGGCGGGTGAAATTACAGCTAAGAGAATTTCCAAAACTAGCCTTACCTACAAAGTAACTCTTACAACTTATACCGACCAAATTAATGGGATACAGGCAAACGATGCTCAAAATTCAGTAAAAATTTATTTTGGTGTCAGCGGTGTTCCAGCTTATGAGGTATCTAGAAAGAAGAAAGTATTAATCAACCCTGCAACTATGTGTAATGTGTATGATACAACTTTCACTTTTCCTGCTCAGGGGCAATATAAAATCACTTGTGCTATCCCAAACAGAAATGCCAATACCGTCAATCTACCCGGCAGAACTGACGAAATCAGTTTCTTCGTCGAGACAACTATTGTCGTTAATGGGGCATTGGGGCTAAATAATACACCCGTGTTGTTGAATATTCCTATTGACACTGCGGGCGTAGGTAAAAAATTTATCCATAATCCAGGAGCTTTTGATGCCGACGGCGATAGTTTATCTTATCGTTTAAGTACTCCTAAAAGAGATTTAGGGGAAGGCTCCGGGCAAGGCGAATTTATCCAAGGATACAAAGACCCTGCTTCTCTTGGGCAAAATACCATAACAGAAGATGGCAAAAATCCATCTTTTTTCAAAATTGATGCCATTACCGGAGATTTGATTTGGGATTCACCAGGCAAATGGTCCACTACTCAATATCAAATAAATGTTGCTTTTATTATTGAAGAATGGCGAAAAGGAACAAACGGGCAGTATTCAAAAATCGGCGAAATTACCCGTGATATGCAAATTATAGTGGTCGAAACGCCAAATAATCGACCTATTCTGACAGTCCCTTCTCAATTATGTGTGGAAGCTGGTCAAAAAATTGAATTTACAGTCAAAGCTAATGATAGAGATAATAATAATATCAAAATTACATCAAATAGTGGTGTCTATAATTTAGATGCTGGTGGTATAATCACTGAATTTGTTGCTCCTAAAGCTGCCATTTTCTCCCCTAAAAACTTAATCCAAAAAAATCCTGCGGAAGCATCATTCTCTTGGGAAACCAATTGCAAACATGTGCGTGAACAAACGTATGATGTTTTATTTAAAGTGGAGGATTATCCTGGTAGATTTGCTGTTCAAATGACTGACATCAAAACCGTAAAAATTAAAGTCATTCCTCCAAGACCGAGGGGTTTAAGTGCCTTATCATCAGATAAAGGGGTCGAGCTTACATGGCAAAAATATCCCGATTGTAATGTATCAAATGCAGAATTAATCATCTACCGAAAAGAGGGTTGTTCTAATTATATTCCAAGCAATTGCCAACTTGGATTACCAAGTTCATTAGGATTTGTTGAAATAGCAAGGGTTTCTGTCAATGACACTTCATTTATTGATACAAAAGTTTCGAAAGGTATTATTTATAGTTACAGTATTGTTGCTAATTTATCAACTACCAATTTTGTAACAATGTCGAGTGTACCTTCAAACGAGGCTTGTGTTGGAAGTGTTATTCCTAAGTTTTCTTCTGTAATTACCAATGTCAGTATCGAAAAAACAGATGCTTTCAGCGGAAAAATAAATGTAAAGTGGACTCGCCCACTTAGTTTTGATTCAACTTTATACAAAGGGCCATATCAATATAAACTCTATAAAGCTTTAGGAATCAATGGCGGAAACTTCGAGTTAGTTCAAACTATTCCTACTAAGCTTTCTGCTTCGTTGGCAGATACAGTATTTAGTGAAGGGGGACTTAATACTCTTTTAAATGGATATACCTATAAAGTTGCCTTTCTTTATGAAAATGACAAAGTATTGAGCGAAAGTCAAATGGCAAGTAGTGTTCGATTAAGTACTTTTTCTGAAGCTCAGAAAATTCGTCTGAATTGGCAAGCGAATGTGCCATGGACAAATATTAATCGTACGCACCGAATTTACCGTGAAAGTAGAAAGAAACCAGGTTCATTCAATATTATCGCAGAGGTCACTGTTCAATCTGTCAATACTTTTCAATATATTGATGAAGGACGTGATAATTTCCCCGATGACGGTATAGATTCTCTTCAACTTATTGTTGATTCTACTTATTGTTACAAAGTCGAAACGGTTGGCTCATATCCAAGATTCCCACAATTTGGATTACTCAATAATTTATCTCAAGTGGCGTGCGGCACTCCTTTTGATAATTCTCCGCCTTGCCCTCCTATTTTATCTGGAGATGCACTAGATTGTGGAAAAATAGATAGAGCTGCTATCTGTAATTCTTCTACTATTACCAACACACTCACATGGAGGATACCCTCAGGGTCTGGCACTTGTAAACCTGATATTTCAAAATATAATATTTATTTCGCAAGGTACAAAGGCGACCAACCTAAACTCATTTCGTCAGTTTCGGCAAATGAAACAACTTTTAGCCATCAAAAGCCAATTCAGGAAGGTTTTGCGGGTTGTTATTATATTACTTCTGTTAATAGTTTGAATCTAGAAAGTAGTGTTAGTAATACTATTTGTAAGGATAATTGCCCAGTAGTTGAACTTCCAAATGTCATCACTCCAAATGGCGATGGTAAAAATGACACCTTTAGTCCTACTTATTGTGAAGCCTTTATCAAGCGAATATCTATAGAAATTTATAATAGATATGGATTGAAAGTATTTGAATCTGATGGAAACTCCTTGAATTGGGATGGAAAATCAAGTACAGGAGTAGAACTTCCAGTAGGTACTTACTTCTACATTTCGACAGTTACTTTGGAGAGATTAGATAAAGCGGATGAAGTTCCTACAACAATCAAGGGTTGGATTGAACTAATAAAATAAAATAGTTGGTGCAATTATAAAAAGATGGTATTATTTTTGCACCCGATTTTACTTTCGCTTTCGAATTATTAAACTAATATCAATGAAAATAATAGCCTTTATTCAAAATATTTTAAGAGGGATTTCTTCTTTTTTTGTTTTTATTGCCAAACAAATAGGCATTTTTATCCAATCTTTCAAAAAACCGATGGCAAGTTCGGTTAATTCTTTTAGAGGGCTAATTATTGCTTTACTGGTGGGCTTACTCAGCATCATCGTAGTGATGGGTATTCAACCTTTCGGTATTTCTGAATTTACTCATCCCAATAAATCTCTCTTACTCGTTGGATTTGGATTAATCGCATTTGTAGGGGTATTGTTCTCTAAATTTATTCTTCCTCTCATATTTTCTAGTTTTTATGATGATAGTCATTGGACTATTGCTCATCAAATTACTCACCTGACTGTTACCGCATTTTTTATCGCCTGTCTTTTTATGTTCTATGGAAATAAGTTTGTGAGTACAAATATCCTTTTTACTGAGGTTATTCTATTTTCATCGGTATTGTTGGTACCAATCATTGTCATTACTTTTATTCAACAAAATATATTTGAAACAAAGTTTAGTTCTATTGCTAGCCAAGTAAATCAAGGCTTAAACTCGATTTCTGTTGAGACTAATAAACAATTATTTCCCGTAATTGTCCTTGGCAAAGGGGCATTGAGTTTAATTCCAAACCAATTGATATTTGCCGAAACGGGCAAAACAACAAGTACTTTTCATTGGCAAACCTTAGCTGGAATAGAAAAAACAACATTAGATATTCCTTTGGCAGAAGTAGAGAAAGAGTTATTTGCTCATCCACAATTCGTCCGATTTCATAAAAATTATATCATAAATATCAACGGGATTCATAGTATTCACGGAAATGCCCGTGGGTATCGTTTAAAAATCGTTAAATCTAATACAGAAGTTCCTGTTAGGTGGAGGTTCCATAAGACTCTTGAAAATTTAGGTCAATAATTTTTCATCTAAATTTACTGAAAGCCACTCGCCGCAACGAGTGGCTTTTTTCATATTAGTCATCTTTATTTTCAAGCTTACCTATCGAGTCCTGAAAAAATCATCAAAAGTCCAAAAAAATACACACAACAAACATTTTTTGGACAAACAAAAACCATTTTTCGGACATCTAAACTTTCCATTTCAGCACCTATTTCTTTATAAACTGATACCTTTGCCACCATACATTTCTTGTATTTTTAACCATAAACCTAATTTTGTCATGAAAAAAATTATCATTCTATTTTTGTGCTTTTCCTTTGCACAACAAGTATTTGCTCAAAATGAACAAATCTTTTGGTCGATGAGTATTAAACCAAATGCCACTGTATCAACCAAAGATTTTGAGAAAAAATTAGCGACTTATTATAGTACTCATTTTCCAAGCTACAGCTGGCGTATTTACCAAATTATTACGGGAGATAGACTTGGAACTTACTTGATTCTAAACGGTCCTTTTAATTATGCGACCTTAGACAATATCCCACAAAGTCCAAAGGGGAAAGATCAAGATGATAAAGATTGGGAAGAAATTAAAAAAATGGCTAGTAATATTTCTATCATGCACGGTAGAAGAGAAGCTTCATTAAGTAATGACAAAACAAGTAGAAAAATCAAATTTATTTCTGATACCGAAGTAGAATATAAAATTGGTGCTTATGCTGAAATTAAAAAGCTTTATGAGCGAATTAAAAAAGTAAGACAAATCGCTACGCCTGATTATGATTGGGGATTTTTTCAACCAATCAATGGGGATAAAACCCATGTTTTTCACATCATTCGATATTTTGAAAAATTTGAAGAACTCGGAAAAGACCTTGAAAATAGCACTTTTGTAAGTAAATATGACGAAATATATGGTAAAGATTCATATCTACATGATAGTAATCGTTACTATTCCTACTTGACGGGCGGAAAAAGAGAAATCCGTGTCTTGAGAGAGGATTTGTCTTATACTGCTAAGTAAGAACTTTGACTTTCTAATTTATTATTTAAATTTAAAATCATGAAAACTTTACTAAAACTTATTTTTTTTCTCATATTATCCCTTCAAGTTTTTGCTCAAAACAAAACTATCTATGGCATGGTATCATACCATAAACTTCGCCCAGGTCATACAATTTCAGAAGCAATGGCAATAGAAAAAGAATGGAAAAATATTCATCAAATTCGAAAAAACGAAAATTACATAATAAATTGGATTGTCCTCCAACCAGTCAATCAAATGGCTACCCCAGGCATAGATTTTGACTACATGACTGTCAATTATTCTACTGATCTTGATAAAATCATGGAATATCCGATGGAATCCTTAAATAAAATATATACTTCTGATCAAATCAATAGTATCGCAACCCGAACGAATGCGGTTGAGTATGTTGCTCACACAGATATTGTACAAATGGAGGAAAGTATTGGGTCATTAGAAAATACAAAGTATTTGTGGTTTAATTTTATCAAAGTTTTGAATAATAAAACAAACGAATACGTTTCTTTTGAAAAAAGCATGAAGAAAGTTCATGAACTGAGACTTCAGGCAGGCAACATCACCCGATGGACTTTTTCAAAAATCCTACTACCTTATTCCGAAAGCATGAAATACCATTTCGCTACAATTGATGGGGTATCTTCACTTGAAAAATTTATCAACACAGGTTACACAGAACCATTGAAAAAAGTTTTTGGATCGGATATTCAAGCCTTTATCAACAAAGCATCAGGACTTCGTAGTATTCAAGATTCTTGGGTTGCCACTATCGCCGATAAACTAAACTAATTTTTGAAGAGGTGGAAAAACCACCTCTTCATTTTACCCAAGCATTTCCGCTACTTTTCTTCCAGTTCGCATCGCTGCATTGAGTGAAGGATACGCCAAATAATCCCCACAGCGGTATATATTTTCACTTATTTTCAATTCCTGTGCTTTATCAGAAGCTTCATATTTTGATAAAGCCTCTGGAATTGAATAAGTTTTGAGGTGCTTCCAAACATTTACCTGAGCACCAAACCAATCAAACAACTCCCTCCTAATTCTATCAGTTAGTTGCTTTTCGTCAAACTTTTCAAGTCCTTGCGTACTTACCGAAACCAGCGACTTTCCGCCATTTCCATAAGCCGACGAAATATCACTTGGCACACAAAGATTATGTACCACGCCTTTTCGATTGGGATTGAGAGCAATAAACTTTTGTCCTTTCAGTGGTGATGATTCAGCCATAAAATACGTATTTACAGTCATATTATACTTTCTTGGCTGAGTGATATTCAATAAAGTATCGGCGTTTCGAGGATTAGTGGCGACGACAATTTTCTCTGCCTCAATAGTCTCACCATTTTCCAAATAAATAATATTTCCCTCAATTCCTCGTACTGAAGTATTCAATCTTTTCGACTCGGCAGGTAAATTTTGTGCCAATTGATCGGGAATTACTTGTATTCCTTCCGCTGGAATTGCGGCATCTCCTTTAAAAAATTGTTTGAACACAAATTTGAAAAAATTACTTGACGTCTCTAACTCATTTTCCAAGAAAACCCCTCCAAAAAATGGTCTAAAGAAATTTTCAGTCATTTTTGTTGACCAGCCATATTTTTGGAGAAAAAGTAATGTTTTTTCTCCATCTTCTTCAAAAAACAAATCATCCTCAATTTTAGAAACTTCGTTCGCTAACTGCCATATTTTTAATTTATCCTGAACCGAACCAACTCCCGATAATGCCATGGTCAAATATGCCCATTTATTTTTAAAGGGATTTTCCATTTTCATAAATCCTCCAGATTTCCTAATCAATGCCCCCGACTCAAACATTTTTAAATTTAATTCACCATAATTGAGTATTTTTTTCGCCTCTGGATAATTTGTTAATAGTATCTGAAAGCCCCTGTCCAACAAAAAACCTTCCACTTTGTCCGTTCTAACTCTTCCTCCAAAAGCATCAGATGCTTCTAAAAGCATAAAACTTTGCCCATTATTATGTAAATAGTTGGCACAAGTTAAACCGGAAATTCCACCACCGACAATTACAATCGAAAATTTATTCATAAACTTTTATCGAAGATTTTGTGTTTAATAAACATGAATACATTTCTTAATATCAATATTTTTTGCACTAAATAAGATTACAATATAAACATTTAAAGGTTTTTATTTGTTTAATTTTATTTATTTGATTCTTATTAATAATTTAGCATATTATTTACCAAACTCTCATATTTTTTAGGGGCTTTCTTATTTAAAACAAACATCAGAAACCAAACATTCCAATGAATTACGAAATTAGACAAGAAGGGGAATTCAAATATATTGACGAAGGACAAGGCGATACACTCTTGGTTTTACATGGGCTTTTCGGAGCTTTGAGTAATTTTGACGGTGTCATTGAAGGCTTTAGAGATAGATGCAGGATTGTTATTCCAGTAATGCCTATTTATGATATGCCGATGCGTCAGGCAAGTTTGGATGGGCTTTTGGCATTTATCGAACGTTTTGTTGCATTCAAAAACCTTCAAGATTTGATTATTCTTGGAAATTCATTGGGCGGTCATGTGGGTTTACTCTACACCATGGCCCACCCAGACAATATAAAAGCTTTGGTTTTAACTGGAAGCTCTGGGCTGTTTGAGAATACAATGGGAGGGTCTTTCCCGAAAAGGGGTAGCTATGAATATATTAAAGAGAGAGTTGCTTATACTTTTTATGACCCCAATACTGCAACTAAAGAACTCATTGACGAGTGTTTCGAAATTACTTCGAGTATTCCAAAATGTATGAATATCGTTCAAATCGCCAAATCTGCTCAAAGACATAATTTGGCTAAGGAAATTCAAAGTATTACTGCTCCAACTTGTTTAATCTGGGGGCTCAATGATACAATTACCCCACCTCATGTAGGATTTGAGTTTAACCGTTTGATTAAAAACTCGGAGTTATATTTTATTGATAAATGCTGTCACGCTCCAATGATGGAAAGACCCGAGGAATTTAACGTATATTTAGCTGCATTTTTGGATAAGATTCAAATGAAAAGAGCAGCTTAAAATATTTGTTTCTATATCTATTTTTCAAATGATTATTCAGGAAATAATTAATCATAATTTACCAATCCTTAAACCTTCCGACTCAGTGGCTGATGCCTTAAATTGGATGGAAGAAAATCGAATTGGTCAATTAGCCGTTGGTTTGGACGATAAATATCTTGGAATGGTTAGTGAGGATTTTCTTCATAATTATGATGAAAACTTATTAATCAGTGACCTAATTTATCAATTTCCTGATGTTTTTCTTTTCAATGAACAGCATATCTATGAGGCATTACGCCTCATATCCCAATATCAATTACATATTCTTCCCATTTTAGACTCAGAGCATACGCTGATAGGCATTGTACCTGCATCAGCTATTTACTCAAAATTTGCCGAACTACTTAATACGCAAGAACTTGGGGGAATTTTGGTAATTTCGATGAATAATCGGGATTATTCTTTAGCAGAAATTAGCCGTTTGGTAGAATCGAATAATGCCCGAATTCTAAGCTCTTATTTTTCGGGCAATTATTCTGTTTCAAATGAAGAAAATTCAACTTTGACTATCAAGCTCAATACCGAGTCTATTCAACCAATTATTGCTACTTTAGAGCGTTACGGTTATTCGATTGAAGGAAGCTTCGCTCATGAGCCTATCGAAAGTATCGAGCAAGAACGTTATCACATGCTCATGAAATACCTTAGTGTTTAGCCTCATTTTTTTTCAACGTAATTCCAATCAATACCAAGCTACAAATACTTAAAATAGCTGCTGCCACAAATGGTATCCCTGGAAAATATATCGGAGCATCTTTGGAAGTATATTGATAAAATAATGATGTCATTAATATCGGACCAATAATTGCAGCTACACTATTCAAGCTTGTCAATGAGCCTTGCAGTTCACCTTGCTCATTTGCTGGGATTTCATTAGAAATAATCCCCTGCATTGCAGGGCCTGCCAATCCACCCAAAGCAAATGGAACCATAATCGCATACATCATCCAACCTTGATTGGCAAAAGCAAACGCAATTGACCCTAAAATTGAAAAGGTAAAACCCACATAAATTGATTTTTTAGCACCTAATTTAGGAATAACAACTCTTGTTAAACCACCCTGAACAATAGCTATCATTACGCCAATAAAAGTAAGAGAAAGTCCAATTTCTCTACTATTCCAATTAAATTTCTCTTTCACAAAAAATGACCATGTACCTTGGGTAGAGAAATTAGCAATATATACTAAAAATAAGGCAGCAACAAACCCTAAAAGCATAGGAAACCTTCTCAAGTTAATCAAGGCTCCTACGGGATTTGCCCGCTTCCAATCGAATTTTCTTCTGTTTTCTATTTTGAGAGATTCTGGTAAAATAAAATAACCATATAACCAATTACATAGCGTCAGGACACCGGAAACCATAAAAGGGACTCTAACTCCAAAAGTACTTGCCAATGCTCCAATACTTGGGCCAATGATAAACCCAAGACCAAAGGCTGCCCCAATCATTCCGAAATTTTGGGCACGTTTTTCAGGCGGACTTACATCTGCCATATAAGCGGCCGCTGTTGTAAAACTTGCACCCATGATTCCAGCAATTACTCTACCTATAAACAGCCAAGTGATTGTAGGGGCGAATATCAAAAATACATAATCTACTCCAAAACCAAAGAGAGAAGCTAATAATATGGGTCTTCTACCAAATTGATCACTCAATCCACCTACTATGGGAGAAAATATAAATTGAGTAACAGAATAAGCTGCAAATAATAAGCCTCCATACCTTGCAGCTCCACCAGTATCGGTCTGAGCTAACTCAGAAATTAGGGAGGGCATTACGGGAATAATTACTCCAAAGCCAATCGCATCTATCAGTATAGTAATAAATATAAAAATAGTTGCAGCACTTCTTTTTTCAGACATAACGAAGCAAATAGATTAGGGTTGAAAAACATTCGTAAAAATAATACAATGTTTATTAAGAAAAGATTAAAAATATCTCAAAAACGGAAATTATATTGAATAAAAAAGGGTATTTCCTCTCGGAAATACCCTCTCTATATTTTGATGCATTAACCCTTAAGATTAAGCAATGATTTCAGTTACCTGACCTGCACCTACAGTACGTCCACCTTCACGAATCGCAAAACGAAGACCTTTATCCATAGCAATTGCATTAATCAATTTAACCTCAATAGTGATGTTATCACCAGGCATTACCATTTCTACACCTGCAGGTAAAGTAATTTCACCTGTTACGTCAGTTGTACGGAAATAGAATTGAGGACGGTATTTGTTAAAGAATGGAGTGTGACGACCACCTTCCTCTTTGCTCAATACATAAACCTCAGCCTTAAAGTGAGCGTGCGGTTTCACTGAACCTGGCTTACATATAACCATACCACGACGGATATCAGATTTTTCAATACCACGTAACAATAAACCTACGTTATCACCAGCTTCACCTCTATCAAGGATTTTACGGAACATTTCAACACCTGTTACAGTTGATTTCAAGTTCTCAGCACCCATACCTAAGATTTCTACAGGCTCTCCAGAGTTGATTACACCAGTTTCAATACGACCAGTAGCAACAGTACCACGACCAGTGATCGAGAATACGTCTTCAACTGGCATCAAGAACGGCTTATCAGTAGCACGTGGAGGAAGAGGAATAAATGAATCAACAGCTTCCATCAATGCGTCGATTGTTGCAACCCATTGTGGCTCACCATTCAAACCACCTAAAGCAGAACCATGGATTACAGGGATATTATCACCATCATACTTATAGAATGACAATAATTCACGGATTTCCATTTCAACAAGTTCCAATAACTCAGGATCATCAACCATATCCACTTTATTCATGAATACAACTAATTGAGGAACACCTACTTGGCGAGCCAAAAGGATGTGCTCACGAGTTTGAGGCATTGGACCATCAGTAGCAGCTACAACAAGGATAGCACCGTCCATTTGAGCAGCACCAGTTACCATGTTTTT
>JACCEC012674267.1_pt1 | contig 12281 bp, 11 predicted proteins | sample 7450121 | NCBI WGS metagenome assembly JACCEC01 (sample SAMN15323455, study PRJNA562643) | freshwater metagenome | isolation source: river surface water | place: USA:Blue River Watershed | collected 2017-08-18 | reverse complement strand
GAACTTACAACCAGATTATTAGAGAAACCTACATCATCTGAAGCATATAAATGTTTAGTGTTAATATTGGAACTTACAACCAGATTATTAGAGAAACCTACATCATCAGAAGCATATAAATGTTTAGTGTTAATATTGGAACTTACAATTAGATTATTAGAGAATCCTACATCATCTGAAGCATATAAATGTTTAGTGTTAATATTGGAACTTACAACCAGATTATTAGAGAAACCTACATCATCAGAAGCATGTAAATGTTTAGTGTTAATATTGGAACTTACAACCAGATTATTAGAGAACCCTACATCATCTGAAGAATATAAATGTTTAGTGTTAATATTGGAACTAACTACGAGATTATTAGAGAACCCAACATCATCTGAAGCATATAAATGTTTAGTGTTAATATTGGAACTTACAACCAGATTATTAGAGAAACCTACATCATCAGAAGCATATAAATATTTTGTATAAATATTTGATTGAATTGTTAAATTATTTGAAATATTTACATCTTGTGAAGCAAAAAGATTTTTAGTATAAATATTTGAATTTACCATTAAATCATTAGATATACCTATATTTGAAGATGTAAATAGAAAAGATGTATATATATTTGATTCTACTAGTAAATTATTTGATATAGAAGCATTAGAGTTTATATTAATATAATTTGTATAAATAGTATCATTAACATTTAAATTAGATAAAATGTTGGCATTTAACATAACTGCTTGATTAATATTAAAATTACCTGAAATTTTTGCATCTAAATCATTTGCACTTAAATAGAGTTTTGTAGAATCACCATATAGGACATTACCAATATTTATATAATTATCTTGATTAATATCTGTATCAATTGAATTATCAGGAAGCAAAACTATATTATTTGAGCCTCTATTGTTAATTTTTTTTCCTAATATAATACTTTTAGACCCAATATTATATAATTCTTGACCTATCATTATGGTATCTGTACCAATATTCATACCATCTGTTCCGATTGAAATATTGTTGTTACCATTACCATTAGTATACGTATCATATCCCAATGAAATATTTTTAGATCCACTAGTAGTATATGTAATTGAATCACTTACACGTCCAATATCGATATTAAAATGTCCAGATGTTATAATATTGGTATCTTCTTCCCTTTGAATATTACCTCTTGCTCCTAGAGAAATGTTATGATATCCAATTGTATTATAATTAGCTTTATGACCCAATCCAATATTATAGTTACCACCGGCTGCATAACCACTCATAGTTCCTATATGAACACTATTTGTTCCATTATTTTGGTATCCAGAAAATACACCAACATTTGTATTATATGATGTATTTGTTGTATTAGCAGCAGCATAAGTACCTATATTAATGCAATATTCGGTTTGTGTTGTATTTTGAATCGTTGAATCTCCTAAGCAAACATTATATTGACCACTGGTTAATGCATAACCACTATGATTCCCTATTAGAATGTTTTTAGACCCATCCTTGGTAGTCAAACTATAACCAGCTTCAAAGCCTATTATTAAGGAATCTGATATTTCCTGTGCATTTGTAGCGGCAGTATTACCTAAAATAGTATTTCGTTCCCCTTTATTATTAGTAGCTGCATTTAAACCAACAATTGTTGAATAATTTAAGGATAATGAAAGACCTTCTATAGCTGTTGTAGAAGTACCAAATGTATAACCTTCTAAAGATAGAGACTGAATGGACTTTTGATATGTGGAACTTGCCATTTGTCTTAATTACTCTATTAATTACATTATATAATATATTTCTTTACATTGTTTTTTACGTTATTTATAATTTTAATCTTTATATTTTTGTTAAATATAGAAAAATTTACTTTAATAAATAAATATTTATTTGTTATTAAATTTAATACCAGAAAATAATTTTAAAAATGTATTATTTTATAGGGTTAAAATATCAATTAAAATATGAATTATTTATTATTTTAGTTACGAAATATTATCAAATTATTATGTATTTTCTTAAATTATAAAACTATTTAAAGATAAATTTTTATATTTATAAAAATATTATGAGTCTTATTTATCATAATTATATGCTTCAAACTATAAATAATAATATAGATGACCGACTATATGAATTAATTATCGAACAAATGAATTCAAATGAACAAAAACAATTTGTTGAAAGGTTCAAACTATATTTACAATATGGAAATGATGATACTGCATTTGTTATAGATTTTGATAATGTATGGAAATTAGTCGGATTTACAAGAAAAGATCCTGCTAAAAGACTATTAATTAACAAATTTACTGAAAATATTAATTTTGTCTATCAAAAGGATATCCACTTTAAAGTGGATATCCTTAATAAAAGTGAAATATATAATAATCCAAATTATAATAAATCAAATGAAATTATATTATTAAATGTATCAACCTTTAAAAAATTTTGCTTAAAAGCATCAACGAAACGAGCTGATGAAATATGTGATTATTACCTTAAAATGGAAAAAATAATGCATCAATATACTCAAGAAAAATTGAATGAATTACAAAAAAAATTATATAACAGAAAAAAAATGATTGAAACAGGTGAAAATAATATTTTTTGGACAGATAATAGTATTTCAGATTATAATAACAAAAATGTAATTTATATTGGATATATTGGTGAATATAATAATGAAAAATATTATAAATTTGGAATTTCTGAACAAGTATATACAAGAGAATTTGAACAACATAAAAAAACATTTCCAATATTTGAAATGAAACATATTGAATTGTGTGATAATATGAGTTTTGTTGAAAAATTATTCAAACAAGAATTAAAAACCAAAAATTTATTAAAATCATTAGAAATAAATTGTAAAAATCAAACAGAATTATTTATTACAACACCACAAAATGATATAAATCAAATAATTGAAAATCTTCAAGATTTGATAAAGAAAAATCCATTACAAACTATCAAAGAATATAAAAATGATATGGATAAATTAAAAGAAGAATTAGAAATTTATAAAAAGGAAAATAAACAATTATTAGAAAATAATGATGAATTAAAAAAAGATTATAAAGATATTAGAGTTGACTATAGAGATTTAAAAGATGATTTTAGAGAATTAAAACAAGAAAATAAATCATTAAAAGAAGAAATTAATAATTTAAAAAATGAAAATTTAGAATTAAAAAATAAATTAAAAGAAAGTATAAATAAAAATTTAGATATTAAAGAAAATATTCAAGAAACCATTAAAGATTCTATTAAAGAAAGTGATAAAGAATCTGTTACTGATACAAAAAATATAGAACAAATTGAAGAACAAATTGAAGAAAAGATAGAAGAAAAAATAGAAGAAAAAATAGAAGAAAATTCTCCATTAATTACAGTTGAATCATTTTGCGAAAGATATATAGAAGAAGGAACTGATACTAGTTCAAATAATAAATATAGAACTAGAACAGATAAATTATATAATTTATATTGTGAGAAATGTGTAGAACCGATTAGTAGAATTGATTTTAATGAATATATTCGAACACATTATAAAGTAGAAGAAAAAAATTGTAATTGGCTTTATAAAACTTATATAACATGGTTTGGAATTAAAATGATAAATGTAAAAGATTCAGAAAGACAAATTGAGATATATACCAGAAATTTTATTGAAAACTATTGTGTAATAAATGAGAATGCAAAGATTGATACTAAAATTTATCATGATACTTTCAAAGAATATTGTAATAATAATAATTTTATTGCAACAAAAGATAATGATTGGTCTCCATCTAGATGTCGAAAAGCATTAGAAAAACTTGGTTTCGGATATAAAGAGTGGGCAATTGATGGAAAAAAACATGGATATATTGGTTTACATTTAAAAGGAGAAAAATCAATAGAAGAAGATGTAAAGGATTTTATAAATGATAAATGTGTTTTGACTTATGGTGCTAGAATTAAAACCACTATTTTATGGGATGCTTTTACTGATTATATGAAAAACAAATATAATATCGAACGAGTCAAACATAGTAAAATTAGATTTTACGAAATTATTCAAAAAGATTATAAATTAGTTCGTAAAAACATCAATAAAGCAGATATGGGTTTTGTAGGAATAAAAATATTATAAAACTTATAATCATGATATTCCTAATATCTAGGAATATATGTTAGTTTTATATAATTTTTAATATAATATTCTAATAATATGAATTCAAATATTATTATACCAAATAATATTAATTTACGAAGAAGTATAGATTATTCACCTTATGGAGATAGAATGGGTATTTATTGTATTATGAGAATGACATATGATATATATAATAAATAAATTAAATCAAGATAGTTCAAATATTGATGAGTGGTTAAAATTAAAAGGAAAATTTTATCCATATCAATATAAATTAATTATTGATGATTCTAATAATTATAAAAAAATGATAGATGGGTAATTGATATAGATGATGAAAGAAATAAATATTGGACTGAATATTTTACTGATAATTATCTATATAAATAATTTAAAAATTTATGGTATTTTACACTTTGAACATTTAATTTTTATGATTATTTTTTGTATTATTATTTGAATTATTTAATTTTTTTGAATTATTTGTTTTTTTTGAATTATTATTTGAATTATTTCTAAGAGATATGCCAACAAATGTATTAGCTAAATTGTTTATAGAATTATTGTTTGATTTTTTTTTAGGATATTTTTTTTCTAATATTTCTATTTCTTTATCAAAATTTTTAGATGGATAATTAAAATAATCTTTAAAAATATGAATAACATCTAACCTTTCATTTTTTATAGCAACATTGTAGTAAGGATTTGTATATTTACTATATTGCTTAATATAACCTTTCATATATTTAAGTTTATTTGGATCTTTTGTGTTAAAACAAAAGAGATTAAAATGTTTTAAAATTTTTTTTATTAATTTTTTACTTTTAACATTATTTTCGCAAATAAAATAAATTAGATCTATTAGTATTTCTTCACTTTTACTAAAATGTTCTTTATCGCCATCTAAATCACAATCAGGTGGTCCATCTATATCACCTTCTACACAAAATTCGGTACATACATGATAGTCAAAACCTGTTGAAAAATCATCTTTATTTCTTTTTTTTATTACTTGATTATATTCGTGTTTAACAATCTCATATGAACTATCTAATTCTGCTTTTTCAACTAGTTTATTTATAATTAAATCTAAAATTGATTTTTTTTTGGATTTATTTATAATTTCATAAAAAGATTCTAAATTTTTTGTAAGTTTTATTGGATTATTTAAATAATGTTCTAATTGTTCTTTATTTACAGATAAATTATTTGTATATAGAAAATATCTGATATAAACATCAGCAAAATTATTTAATAAATCTAATTTCATAAAATAGTCATTATCTAATTGTAAAATTTTATATGTAACTTCTTCTATAACCTGTTGAATAATAATATCTTTTAAAGTATTCTGCATTTTTATTTAAAATGAATATTTTTTTTAGACTTAATACCAACATAAATTATTCATATGATTATTTAATTTATTACCATCAAGATGTTTAATATTTCTTTGACCTTTATCAAAATCTCTATATATAAATGTTGTTGCTACTAAATAATGAATTGGTAATTGAATAGGTTCATTTAACCACATTAGTCTAACAGTATAAATATTTTCGTTATTTAATTTTGGTTTTATAAATTTTTTTATAGAATAATTAAATACATCCCCATTAGGATTAATGTAATAATTATCATATCCTTTTATTTTAATAAAATTAGTTTTATCAAAATATGTTCTATTATAAGATACAAAATTCCATTTAAATCCACCACTTGTTTTTTGTCTTTTTCTACAGCAATTTAATATACCTGATTTATGTACACCAGTAGATAATGAAGCTTTTTTAATACTTCCAAAAACTCCAATAATATCTCCATTTAAATCATATTGACAAACTTCTTTATCAAATATACTATTTATTTTATGTAATCTTTTAGTAATACTAAACATATTAAAACATATTATAATAATTAATAAATCTTTATATAGTTTTTGAAAAATATATTATTATAATATTTAATGAATGATAATAAATATTTAGTTGATGTTTCTATAACTTCAAAAATACTAATTTCTTGGATGTTATTTTTAACATTAGCATTAATATATAATTTATTTAGAGAAGATGAAAATAGTAAATATTTTACTATTGGACCTAATAATAATTTCATATTTATGGGTATTAAAATTGATACTATTTCTGAATATTTATATTTAATATTAGCAATAAGTATTAATACTTGTATTAGAAATCTTAATCAAGATATTTTAGGCCCATGGATGATTCAGGTTATTCAAAATGAAAAAGTTCTTGAATATTCTAATAAAATTGCTTATGAAATTACAATAGTAAATGGAATATATACATGGTTTGATTATATTTTTAATTTAAATTTGGCAATAATTCAGGTAGATGTTATAATCATTCAAATATTAATTGATATGATAGCAAATATAATTATTACTAAATTATATTTAAAAGAAAAAAAAACTATTAATTATTCAAAAATATTATATTCTCCAAAAATTATTAATTATCAAAGTATTGTATGAATTATAAAATTATAGTTTTATCTTTATCTAATTTTTTTTTAAGTTCTTCTATAAAAAAATATATTTCAGCTTTTGTAGGATTTAAAACACCATTCATAGTGTTTCTTTTTGCAATTACATCCCATTTAAATCTACAAGAGTCATCATATGGAATTATTTTAATTCCTTTACAATGTTTTCTTTTATTTATAAAATCTGCTAATAAATCAACTTCATCTATATTTTTATATTTTTCATTTGTTATTAAAACATGTCTTATCATAGTTTCTTTTTTTAAATTATCTATTTCATTAATAAATAGATTCATATGACTTATGTCTTTTCCTGAAATTATATGATGTCTTTTCGGATCCAATGATTTTACGGATAAATTTATAAAATCTGTATTTTTGAGTATATCCTTATAATATTCTCTTCTTCCCATACCACCAGTATTTAAACATGTTGTTAAACCTAATGATTTAGTCTGTTTAAATAACTCTGATACAAATAAACCTTGCACTAATGGTTCTCCTCCAGATACTGTTATACCTCCATTATTAGGTTTAAAAAATGCTTTTTTATTTTCTATATGTTTCATTAAGTCATTAATAAATACTTGTTTTCCATTTTTATATAAGTTTAAAGTATCTGGATTAGAACAATATACACATTTTCTAAAACAACCTTGTAAATATATATAATAACGTAATCCAAAATTATTAACTGCTCTCATAGGATCTATAGAATGTATTAAACCAGGAATTCTAGACATTTTAATATTTTTTTTATTTAATTCTTATATAAATTTAATATCATTTAAACTTTCTTCTGATAAATAAAAATTTATATATGCTTTTTCTAAATTATTAGTTTTAGATGATATTTCTAGATTTATTTCTGCAATTAAAAATTTATTATTAATAATAATAAAACAACCCCCCATTTCAGGTAAATTTGGTGAACTAAATGTTAAAACAACTCTTATCATAAAATGATATAAGTTCTTTTCTTCGATTACTTTTAAAAAATTTCTATTTGTTATACTATATTGATTTAATTTATTTTTTTGACTATTACTATTAACTCCCTCTTTATAAAATTGAACTTTATCAAAATAATTAATAAAATCAGAATCAGTAATATTAAAATTTAAAAATAAATTATAAAAATTTTCACTATATAATTTATTTATCCAAAATTCAGTCATTAAACCAGGTATTTCTTGATTTAAATATTTAATAATTTTTTCTCTTTCGGTATTATTTAAAGCATTAATTTCTTTATAAAAATCATCTTTAAAATCTCTTGATTTATCTTTATTCCATTGTCTTTTTATTGCATCAATATTTGTATTTAAATTATTTATTATATATTTAATATCTATATTATCCATAATAGGTTCTTTATTTAAAGTTAATTTAAAGGCACTACTTACTTTATCATTAGTTATTAATTGTGTTAATTCTAATATTGTTAAATTTACTTTTTTATCACCAAAATATGCTTCTTTATTATTAATTTGATCTATATTTGATGTATATATATTTATTATATTTTCTTTATGTTGTTTAAATAAATTTCTTATTGGATTATATCTTTTGAAAGGATTTCTCAATGATTTAGAAAATATTTTATTAAAATAATTTCCAGTTGAGTATGTTAATGGTTTATTAATTGTTGAACTACTAGATGATTTTATATTAGTTGTTGATTTATTAGTTAATGATCTATTTGTTGTTAGTCTATTAGTTGTTGGTTTATTTGTTGTTGGTTTATTTGTTGTTGGTTTATTTGTTGTTGGTCTATTTGTTGTTGGTCTATTTGTTGTTGGTCTATTTGTTGTTGGTCTATTTGTTGTTGGTCTATTAGTTACTGATCTATTTGTTGTTGGTCTATTTATTGTTGGTCTATTTGTAGATAATTGATCAGATGATAATGATTTAGTAATATTAAAATTTGTATTATTTTCTAGTTTGATATAATTCTTTTCTTTAGAATATATTGGTTTAAATGCATTAGTGTTATTAATATGTGTTTTTGTCAACAATATAATTATTAATATAAGAGTAAGAAATATAATAGAAAATATCATAAATTTTAATATAATAATATATTAAAATATTAATCTTATGGCACCTAATTTACCAAAAAAATGTAAAGATAACGAAATTTTAAATCCTAGAACAAAACGTTGTATTAAAATAGATGGTGATGTATATAGAAGTTTAGTAGATGCAGGTATTATTAAGGCCATTTGTCCTAATGGAAAAGTATTAAATCCACTTACAAAAAAATGTATTAAAATAGATGGTGAATTATATAAAAGATTAGTTATTCAAGGAATTATTAGAGATAAAAGAAAAAATTATAGAGAAATTTTAATGAAATCTAGAGAAAATAATGCTAGAGAAAAATATAGAAAATCAAGAAGACAAGTTGAAGAAAATGTTAGAGAACAAGTTCAACAAAATGTTAGAGAACAAGTACAAAAATCTAGAGAACAAGTTCAACAAAATGTTAGAGAACAAGTACAAAAATCTAGAGAACAAGTTCAACAAAATGTTAGAGAACAAGTACAACAAAATATTAGAGAACAAGTTCAAAAATCTAGAGACAATATTGAAAAATCTAGAGAACAAGTAGAAAAATCTAGAGAACAAGTTCAAAAATCTAGAGAACAAGTTCAAAAATCTAGAGAACAAGTTCAAAAATCTAGAGAACAAGTAGAAAAATCTAGAGAACAAGTAGAAAAATCTAGAGAACAAGTTCAAAAATCTAGAGAACAAGTTCAAAAAGAAATTAAAACTATAAAAAAATGTAAACGAGGATTAGTTTTAAATCCAAAAACTGGTAAATGTATTAAAAAAAATGGACTTTTATATAAAAAATTAGTACAAGAAGGAGTTAAATTTCATGATCATGATGTAGCTATACCAGAACATGTTGTTCAAAATTTGGTTTGTAAAAATAATGAAACTTTTACATATATGATGGATGTTAAAGATATTCCACAAGAAGATTTATATAAAACTAAAAATGGTTATTGTTTTTCTATTAGTGAATTATTAGATTGGATAGATACTTCAGCATTCACTAATAAAAATCCACATGACCAAACTCAAACATTATTTACAGAAGAAACATTATCTGATTTGATTACTTATCCTCAATTAAAACAAAAAGTAGAAGCTTATTTTAAATCTAAACAAAATGAGAGACATACTACTGTTGATACTTTATATAAATATATAGAGCTTCTATATAATATCGGAAGAGTGGGTAGAATTTGTTATTATAATAATTTATCATCTTTTAGTATGGAATCTTCTCCTTTCGAATATGCTGTTGAAGCTTTAGTAAATTTAACGGAAATGATAAATAATATCGATAATGAAGAAGAAAAGAAAATAATTAATAATTTGTTATATAATAATTCAACAAATTTAGAAAATATTATAACATCTGCTAATAATGGTTCAATTTGTATTCATGGTATAGGTAAAATGTTAATTGTTATGTTTATTTTCTATTTCTTACTAGTAGAACAAAAATATGATATTATATATGATCCACTTAAAACTGGATTATATTTTATGAAATATAAAAGAACCAATAAATATTTGATTAAAAATATGGATAATTATTTAGTTCTTAATCCAGATATGTTTCAATATACTCAAACTTTTGGTAATTTTGTTGATCCAATACTTAATAAACATAAAACAAGTAGTATATTGTTAAAAAATAAAAATGAACTTTTAACTAGAGGAAAAACTTCATTATTTAATAAAGAATGTCAAAATGAATCTAATGTAACAGGTGACGAATGGAAGGATATAAAGGAATGGAAAAAAATGATGACTAGTGATAAATATTGTTATGATATTTTTACCTTAATAAAACTTATGATTGATCAATTAAATACAGTTAAAAATTCTAATCCATTTCCTATATATCCTAAAGATATTTATACAAATAAATTAATTAATAAAAAGGATTTATTACATATTAAGCGAATTATTTCTGATAATAAAATACAAGTATCTCCTGTTTTAGATATATTTTTAAATTCATCAGAACTTTGGAGAGATAATTTAAACGAAGAAGAATATTTAGATTGGAGAAATCTATGTATTTCTCAATTTGAAAAAATCTTAAGGTATATGAGACTTAATAAATTAACAAAAAGTAATATTATCGATGGAGTTTGGGTTGTTAAAGAAAATGAAAGAAATCCTCAAGAAAATTTAATATATACTTATCTAAATACTGCTGATGAAAATATTCTTAAACAACTTAAAGCACTTCCAGATCAAAGTGTAAGCAATACATATTATTATATATTTGATGAAAACAAGAGTTGGGGAATTAATCTAATGCCAGCATATGATTAAATCATTATTTTCAAATAAAATATTATTTTTCTTTATATATTATAGTAAAATGAATAAAAATTGTAATAAATATATTGTATATGAATATTTACAAAAACCATCATTATTAGCTAGACTATTTGGAAATAAAATACATCACTTAATTCAATATAAAGGATAATTAAAAAACCCTTTTAATTATAAGGATTCACCTCTTTGTATGTTAGGAAAACAAATTTATCCACCTATTAAAAGTAATTAGTAAATATAAATAATAAAGATTTATAAATTTATAAATAATATTTTTATAAAATTATTTTTGAAAAAATTTTTCAAAAAAATTTTTTTTTGAAAAAATTAGTTGATTGAAATATTAGTTTAACAATATGAATAAACTAACCAACAAATTTTAAAGAACTTTAAAGAATTTTAAAGTTTTTTAAATAATTTTAAATAATTTTACAGATTTCTAAAGATTATAATATCAATTATTTTATATGAAAATAATTATATAGAATATTAAATATTTTTAAAGAATTTTAAATATATTTAAAGAATTATTAATAAGTAAATAATTATTATAATATGAAAAAGACATTATATGAATGTCCAAGATGTGGTTATACTACTAATCAAAGAAATAGTATGAAAGATCATTTATATAACCGTAAAAAAATTTGTCCAACTACTGAAAATAATATTGATTTAACTGATGATATTAAAGTTCATATTCTTAATTATAAGAAATACCATATTAAAAAACATGATAAACAAAAAGAAACATCTTTAATACAAAATATCCAATATAATAATACCATGAATAATTATATAAATAAATTAGATACAATAGATAAATTAACAAAATTAATGGAATATAATGATAAAGAAATTCTATATTTAGAAGATGATATGGAAAACAATTTCAAGATAAGAGTAGATAATATGAAAAAGAATAACTTCAAATATGGTTATAATATTGATGAAAACAGATTATTTGATATAATAGATGAGATAAGTAGAATTAAAAGGGGCGATTTAACCCATATGAATATTGTTTATAATGAGAAATTAAAGGAACTTAATCTGTATAAGAGTGGTTGTTGGGAGAGTTTAATTCTCGAAAGAGGTTTAAAGGAAGTAATAGAAATATTAAAGGAAATATTTTTAGATCATTATGAGAAATATTTATTTAAACAGATTTATGTGAGTGAAAAGAATCTATTAAACAAACAGAAATATAAAGAAGATGTAGAGCGTCATTATAAATTCCTATGTTGTTTTGATTTAT
>JACCEC010254127.1_pt1 | contig 12281 bp, 6 predicted proteins | sample 7450121 | NCBI WGS metagenome assembly JACCEC01 (sample SAMN15323455, study PRJNA562643) | freshwater metagenome | isolation source: river surface water | place: USA:Blue River Watershed | collected 2017-08-18 | reverse complement strand
CCCCGGAGCCCGACGCGGTCGTGAGGTCCGTCGGCGCGAGGGGTTCGGTGTCGGGGAGCTCGCGCTGGAGCACCCGCGCGAGGCGCGCTCGCGCCGCCGCCCGCGTGGCCTGCGCCCGTGCCGTGCGCGCCTGGGCCTCCAGCGCGGCGACCTCCGCCGAACGGGCGGCCAGTTCGTCGTCGACGCCGGCCTTCACGCGCGTGCGCGTGGCGTCCCGCGTCGTGACGGCAACCCGCTCGAGCTCGGTCGCGAGGCGGGCGGCGTCTTCCGCGGCGAGGGCCTCGACGTAGAGCACCGCCGCCGCGACCTGCGCCTCGAAGGTGCTCGCCGTGGCCACGACGCCCGCCCGTGTGGCGTCTGCCCCCGCGACGCGCGCTTCCGCCCAGGTGTACGGGTCGAGGAGACCCAGCGAGGCACGGATCGTGGGGTCCCGTTGGGTGAGGCGACCCTGGTCCCAGCGTGTCGCGAGGCGTGGCGTCAGGCCGACCTCCGACCACGCCGCGAGGCTGTCCGCGTGCGCGGCCTGCTCTGCCAGCCCGGCCACGACCGCGCGGGGGTCGAGTTCCGCGGCGCGCCGCACCGTCTCGGCGAGGTCGAGGGCCCGGGCCGGGCCGCCCGTCGCGAGGGCGAGGGCCGTGAGCAGGAGCACCCGTGCCGCGTCGGCGCGGGTCCGTCGCGCCGTCGAGCGTGCCGAGGCCGCCGCAGGGTGCGCCACCGTCATGGGTTCCGGGGTGCCGCGGGAGGGTGGAAAGGGCCCCTCCTGCGGCACGAAACCCGGACGCGAGGGGGAGGCGTTGCGGAGGGGGGCGCGCCCACCTCCGCCCCATGACTCGAGGCCCCTCTTCACGGAGCGAGCCGCTCGGCCGCGGAGAGGCCGCTCCCCACGAGGGTTTCCAGCTCCGCCACGGTCTTCGGGATGCTCGCCGTGAGGTTCTCCGGCGCGCCATGGGTGACGAGCACGTCGTCCTCGATGCGGATCCCCCCGAAGCCGATCCAGCGCTCCGCGGCGTCGAAGGCGACGTGGGCCCCGAGCTGCGCGCGGAAGGCCGGGTCCCGGAGGATGGCCGGCACCACGTAGAACCCCGGCTCGATGGTCACGACCATGCCCGGTTCGAGGTCGAGATCGAGGCGCAGGTAACGGTAGCCGAACTGCGTCGGCCGGGTGCGACCCGGCGCGTAGGCAGGGCGATCGCCGAAGTTCTCGAGGTCGTGGACGTCCATGCCCAGGAGGTGCCCCACCCCGTGCGGGAAGAAGGCCGCGACGGCGCCGCTCTCCACGAGGGTGTCGACGCTCCCGCGCAGGAGCCCGAGGTCGACGAGGCCCTGCGCCATGACCCGGAGGGCCTCCCAGTGGATCTCGCGGTAGCGCACCCCCGCACGGACCTTCTCGATGCACGCCTCGTTGGCGGCGAGGACGAGCTGGTAGGCGTCCCGTTGGCGCGCGTCGAAGCGCCCGTTCACCGGCCAGGTCCGCGTGACGTCGCTCGCGTGGCCGCTCCGGGTCTCTGCGCCCCCGTCGAGGAGGAGGAGCTGGCCGGCCTCCATGCGGTTGTCGTAGCCGTGGTTGTGGAGGATCTCGCCGCGCACCGTCACGATGCTCTGGTAGGAGTTCGTCGCGCCCTCGGCGGCGATCACCGCGTCGAAGAGCGCGGCCACGTGCCGCTCGTGGAGCCCCGGGCGGGTCGCCTTCATCGCCACGACGTGGGCCCGTTCCGCGAGGGCCGCGGCCTCCCGCATCCGGTCGAGCTCCCAAGGGTCCCGCGTGCGACGCAAGCCGATGACCGCGTCCACCAGCACGTCGGGGCCAGGGGTGCGCGGGAACGCGAGGTCGAGGCCCGTGAGGGCCGCCGCCCGCGCCGTCATGGCGCTGTCGGGGACCGCCAGCGTGAGGAGTCGGCCGCGGAGCGGCGCGCAGGCGGCGTCGAGATCCGCGAGGGGGCGCACGGCGTCGACGTCGTAGCGGGCCTGCCGCGCGGCGAAGGTGTCGACCTCGCCGTGCCAGAGCGCGTCGTCGTCCGAGGGCGGGTCGAGGAAGAGGGTGCAGCTCCCGTCGGTGTCGATCAGCGCCGCAGCGCCGGGCTCCGTCACCCCCGTGAAGTACAGGAAGGTGCTGTCTGCGCGGAAGGGCAGCTGGGTCATGGGGAGGTTGCGGGCACGCGGGCCGTTCGACACGAGGAGGACGGGGGCGGCGACACGGGCGGCGAGGGCGGCGCGGCGGGCGCGGGTGGGCGCGGACATGGGGGGCTCCGGGAGGGCGTGGAGGAAGGTAACCACGCCGGGGTCCACGGGTCCGGCACGCGGACGGGATAGGCGACCCGCGCGCGAGGAGCCTCACCATGTCTGCGTTGATCTCGTCCCTTCAGGAGCGCAGTCAGGGGCGCTGCGAGCTTTGCGGGGACGCCGAGGGGCTCTCCGCCTGTCTCGTCCCGCCCGTCTCCGGTGACCCGTCCAGGTCGGTCGTCGCCTGCACGACCTGCTGCGCGCAGTTCGAGGGCCGCGCGCCGCTCGACCCGCGCCGCTGGAACGGGCTTCGTGACGCGATCTGGAGCGAGCACGCCGCCGTGCAAGTCGCCAGTTGGCGTCTCCTCCAGCGCCTGCGGGACGAGTCCTGGGCGTCGGAGCTCCTCGAGCAGGTGTGGCTGGACGATGACGTTCGGGCGTGGGCGGAAGCCGTTCCCGCGGAGGTCGACGAGTCGCCGACGCAGGCCGCCGAGCGCGTCGTCGACAGCAACGGCACGGAGCTCACGGAAGGCGATTCCGTGACCCTCATCAAGGACCTCGACGTGAAGGGTGCCGGTTTCACCGCGAAGCGCGGCACCCTCGTGAAGAGCATCCACCTCACGGACGATCCCGCCCTCGTGGAGGGGCGGGTCAACGGGACGGTGATCGTCCTCAAGACCTGCTTCCTCAAGAAGGCCTGACCCTCGGGAAGGTCGTCCGGCAGCGGCCCGGACGCTTGACAGCGCGGCCGGACCTATGTTCTATTGCCCCCTTTCAGTCCACGAGGTGCACGTGATCCTCTCTCTGGCGCTGGCCGTCTGGTCGGACCCCGCTGCGGCGGCCGGGTTCGAGGCCAAGACCATGCGCGCTCCCCTTTCCGCGGTCGAGGTCGAGCGCGCGCTCGTGATCGGGCGTGGCTGGTTGGAATTCGGGCTCGGCGCGGACGCCAAGCTCGCGACCGGACAGTGGTCCGACGCGGGTGAGGTCGACGCCTGGGACTCGGCGTCCTGGCTCTACACCACCGAGCGCTTCGACCTCCGCTACGGCATCGCGCCGCGTGCGGAGCTCTACGCGAGCGTCCCCTTCCACTACGTGCGTCTCCAGAACGAGAAGCTCGGCACCGACACCTCGACCTCCGGTATCGGCGACCCGCGCTTCGGCTGGAAGCTCGAGTGGCTCCGCACCGCGGACGCCGGCCAGGTCCCCACGAGCTCCGTGGTCACCGACCTCGGGTTCCGCGTCCCCGCGGGCTCCGAGTCGCCGGGCAACTTCATCGGCGGGCCGAACACGGTCGACACCTTCGTCCTCAGCACGGGCACGATGGACGCGGACCTCACGGTGCGCGCGCGCAAGCGCATGGGCCCCGTCGCGCTCACGGGCGAGCTCGGGTACAACCGCCGCTTCGCCGGGGTGACCCAGTACGTGATCGAGGCCGAGAACCTCCAGTTCGCCGGTCGGTTCAAGCCGGGCGACGAGATCCACGCCAGCGTCACCCCGATGGTGCAGCTCGGGCCGGTCGCCCTGCAGGCGGAGGCGTCCTGGCGTCACCGCGCGGCGGCGAGTGTCGGCACCACGAGCGGCGGTCTCTTCAAGGACCGCTACCTCGACGCGGTGCCCGGCTCCGATGGCGACATGCTCGACGTCACGCCGGGCTTCACGCTGAACGCCACGCGCCAGCTCGACGTGCGCGGCAGCGTCGGCATCCCGCTCATGGGCGAAGACCTCGCGTTCTTCCCGCTCGAGAGCATCACGCCCACCTACGGGCTCACCTACAGCGGCACCGTCGCGTTCAGGTACTGACGACCATGCGCAACCTCCTCCGCTACGCGCCTCTCGCCACGATCCTCGCTGCCGCCGCGCTCGCCGTGCCGCAGGCCGAGGCCAAGTTCGTGTCGGCCTACAACCACCCCGATCTCGACTGGTACTCCATCGAGACCGAGCACTTCGTCGTGCACTACCCCCAGAGCAAGACGAAGGAAGGGAACGAGCACTACCTCACGGCCGAATGGACCGCCAAGAAGGCGGCCAAGGTGTCCGAGGAGATGTGGCCCCGCATGTGTGGGGAGTTCAACTGGTTCCTCAAGGAGAAGATCCACATCGTCATCCTGAACCACTCCGACGAGCTCGAGGGGTTCACGATTCCGAACTGGGACTGGATCGAGATCAGCGCCAACCCCGGTGTCGACTTCTACCGCCAGCGCGGTCGCATGGACTGGCTCCCGGACGTCCTCGTCCACGAGTTCGCGCACGTCGTGTCCCTCAAGGCCAACGCCACCCTCTCCGAGGGCGTGCAGGGCGTGAGCGTCGGCGGGCTCTACTCGGACGGCATCGGTGACCAGGAGAGCGGCGCCGAGATCACCCTCATGGACAACGATCCGTTCTACTGGACGGAGGGTGGCGCCGAGTACTGGTCGGACGAGAGCGGCTACAACTGGTGGACCCCCAGCCGCGACATGCACATCCGCACGACGGTCCTGGAAGACCGCCTCCTCTCGTACGACGAGTGGCAGACCCGTGCGCAGTCCTTCCGCTGGGGCGATGGCGAGCGCGGCTACCAGCAGGGCTACAGCTTCGCGCTGTACCTCCGCCAGCGCTTCGGGAACCAGACCTACCAGAAGTTCGCGCTCGAGAACAAGAACGGCTGGCGCGCCGACTGGAACGACGTGATCGAGAAGGTCACGGGCGTCCCTGCCGAGACCCTCTACAACGACTGGGTCGCCTACCTGAAGGACACCTACGGCAAGCAGTACGCCGAGGTGAAGGCGCAGGGCGAGGTCTCCGGTCAGGAGGTCGCGTGGTCCCCGCTCGCGTGGGAGTACGAGGACCCGGCGGGCCGTGACACCTTCATGGACCTGCACTGGAAGCGCAAGGGCGTCACGAACGAGGACCTCGCGCGGATCGAGCGCGAGAAGGCCAAGGAGCGCACGGGCACCTGGTCGATGGTCCCCCGCATGTCGGACGACGGCAAGTGGATGGGCGTGAACAGCCGCGGCGTCATCTCGGTCTCCCAGACCGACGAGGCCTCGGTGAACGCCTTCGCGGGCAGCGCCGGTAAGGACGCCGAGCTCTCGCAGAAGCGCGCCTACACGGGCACGGTCATCCCCGCCGACTTCATGGCGGCCTGGGACTTCGTGCCCGGCAAGGATGCGGTCGTGGTCTCCGCGCCGGAAGACAGCGCCACCAGCCGCGCCGAAGAGCTCACCGGGGTGAAGCCCGAGCTCGACGGCTACAACTGGAAGAGCCTCTGGGTGATCCCCATCCCCCACGAGAAAGAGAAGGACGGCAACGTCACCTTCCAGGGTGCCAAGGCGGACAAGGTCCTCGGGCGTGAGGTCCTGTTCTCCTCGAAGCAGTGGGCCACCGCGCAGAAGATCCCGAACACGAAGCGCGGCATCGAGCCCAGCGTGAGCCCGGACGGCTCGAAGGTCGCGTACCTCGAGTACACCGACGGCGTCCTCAACCTCGTCACCATCAAGGTCGACGGGACCGAGAAGAAGAGCCTCACGAACTTCACCGACGGCACGTGGATGCAGCGTGCCGACTGGTCCCCGGACGGGAAGAAGCTGGCCGTGGCCATCTTCCGAAACTTCCAGCAGGACATCTGGATCGTCGACGCCGAGACCGGCGCCGCCGAGCCCATCATGTACGACCGCTGGGAGGACCAGGATCCGTACTGGGCCAAGGACGGTTCGATCTACTTCTCATCGGACCCCAACGGCATCTTCAACGTCTACCGCTACGACCCCTCCACGAAGAAGGTCGCGCAGGTGACGAACGTCATCGGCGGCGCCGAGGCCCCGAGCCTCACGCCGGACGGCAACCTCCTCTACAGCTACTACACGGCCCATGGCTGGAAGGTGTACGGCCTCGCGAAGGAGGACTTCTTCCAGAAGGACGCCACCGCCGCCTTCGACCTCTCCTGGGAGCCGGAAGCCGTGAAGCAGGCCTGGGCGTTCCGCGAGGACCTCTCCGCCTTCGTCCCGCGCAAGTACAAGGGCGAGCTCATGGCCCCCACGGGGGTCCCGCTCATCCGCGTCACCAACGACTCGCGGGACAACGTCTCGATCCAGGCGGGTGGTCAGGTCTTCCTGCAGGACTTCGTGGAGAACCACGGCGGCTTCGTGCAGGCGCTCCTGGGCGAAGACTCGATGGTCATCGGCCAGTACTTCTACCAGGGCTGGTACCCGACGTTCTACCTCACGGCGTACCACTACGAGGCGAAGTTCAACTACGGCTTCCTCCTCGACGAGGACGAGAACGCCACGACGACGGGCGACCAGAGCAACTGGCAGGGCCGCAACCAGCAGTACGCCAACGTGGCCATGGGCTCCGTCGACTACCCGTGGTCGGACACCTTCCGGACGACGGCGTTCGGCCGCTACATGGAGTATGGCTTCCGCACCACGTCGGAAGCGGAGTTCACCCCGTACAGTTGGGGTTCGGAGACGGGCGTCACCGCCAACTTCACGAACATCGCGTACTTCGGGAGCGCGGCGAACCCCTTCGGCGGGCGCAACATCGACCTCACGTACACCCTCGGCGCGACCGACATCGTCTACGCGCCGCAGGGCGGGCGCTCGGTCGACGACGGCCAGCTCCTCGACAAGTACAACTTCAACAAGATCGAAGGACGCTGGACCGAGCAGGTCCTGGTGCCGGCGTGGGGCAAGTTCCTCACCTCGCTCCAGGAGCACCGCCACACGCTCCAGCTCGACTCCCAGTTCGGCTGGATCGATCGCAACGTCGACCGTAACGACGAGTTCCGCGCGGGCGGGCAGCACCCCTTCTACTGGGGCTCCGACTCCCTGCGTCCGAACACGCTCTTCGCGGGCTACCCGGGCAACAGCCTGAGCGGCGAGACGATGGCGCTCGTGAACCTGGCCTACCGGTTCCCGATCCGCCGCGAGTGGAACAAGCGCGTCGGTCCGTTCTACTTCTACGACCTCACCGGTCAGGTCATGGGTTCGGCGGGCAACCTCTGGTCGTTCCAGGCCCCGGATGCGGCGGACGAGGACTCGTACTACCGCAACGAGTACGGCGAGCGCGTGGCGCGGGACTCCTCGAGCGTGAAGCGCGAGATTCCCTTCGTCGACTCGGCCTACAAGAACGGCAACTACCTGCTCTACGATGCCGGTGGCGAGCTCCGGCTCAGCGCCTCCGCGTTCAACCAGGGCAACTGGAACAGCTTCCTCCGTGTCGTGTACGGTTTCAACACCGTGCGCGGCTACGGGGACGTCAACGGCGACGACATCCAGGACACCACGCAGAGCGCCATCGGCGACGAGCTCAGTAATGAGGTCGAGGAGCCCGGTGTGCGCGTGTACGTGGGCCTCGGAACGGGATGGTGACCCCCATGCGCAACCTCCTCCTCTCCCTCGCCCTCGTCGCCACGACCGTGTCGTGCGCGGGTGACTACGCCGACGCTCCCACGAAGCTCGTGGGCGTGGGCTACAACCCCGACGAGATCGGCCCCGCGCCGACCCCGTACGGCGGCGTCGTCGAGTACAGCTGGGTCAACTTCGCGGGCGGGGGCCTCAACCTCGCGCTCATGGGACTCGGTTCCTTCGACGAGGTCGGTCCGAATCTGGTCGGCTTCGCGCCCCCCTATTCGGCGGTCTACGGCTTCTCGTACGTCTTCGACACGAAGCTCTCGGCGGCGGACAGCCTCGCGGGCGTGACGAGCGTGCCGCCGGACGTCGACGACACCTGCTACACGACCTTCTCCGCGGGCGGCCCCATCGGCAGCTTCAAGACGGTGGACGTCGGCAGCTGGATGGAGTTCCGCACGACGAATGAGGCGCGGGACGGCGGCTTCCGGATGGAGCGTACGCCGCGGGATTACCCGTCGAACGCCCAGGACCTCTTCGTCTACTACCTCGGCTTCGACTACTACCAGGGCGTGGCCCGCTATGGCCGCGAGTCCACGGGGGACGGCACGCGTGTGACCTCCCTGGACGAGGTCCTCGTCCAGAAGGCGAACTTCCCCTTCGGTCAGGAGGTGGAGTACAGCTTCCCTGGCGCGGTGGCCGGCCAGGAGCAGCCCATCGCGAGCCTTCCGCGGCCCAGCGCCGCGGTGGACGGCGGAGACAAGCGCTTCAACCTGCCGAATGCCCCCGGTGGCGTGCAGCTCGCCTGGAACGGTCCCGCCTACGACTCCTTCGGACGCGAGGTCGGGAGCGGTGCGCAGAGCACGTGTCTGTCGTTCGCTGCGCCCAGCGAGGCCCCGGTGGATGCTGCGGCGTGCGGCACGGTGCCCTCGGGCGACTCCGGGCAGATCTACACCGGTCCCTGGTCCACCGAGGAAGGCGTGACCTTCAACTGGACGCCGTCCGCGGAGGGCGGCGAGACGGTGAGCCTCGCCGTGCGGTTCCTCGGCCCGGTCGATCAGGACGACGCCGCCTTCAAGGAGCGCGTGGTGCTCGTCCAGCCGGACGCCGCCGCCCAGCGCGCCTGGAGCGCGGCGCAGCGGGACGGCGACATCCCCTCCGACGCGACCATCCCCGTCGGTCGTCGCGCGCCCCAGGCGTGCGAGGACCCCTCCAAGGTGACGGCCGAGTTCGACGACCAGTTCTCGCGGGCCGACGGCGAGCTCGTCCCGGCGCTCCGTGGCGACCCGTTCAACAACGTCGCCGAGGTCACCTGCCGATTGAAGGACGACGGGAGCTACACGCTCACCTCCGCTCAGCTCGAGCAGGCCATGACCTACGCGAAGCGGATGGGCGCGCAGGGCGCCATCTTCTACTTCGCGCGTTCCACCGAGGTGGACGCCGCCGTCCCGCCCGTGAAGGGCCAGTTCGGCCAGCGTCTCGACATCAGCCCCATCAAGCTCACCAGCCGCGCCGTCGACATCGGCCGCTTCTGGTACGAGGAGTAAGCATGAACCGGACCTTTCTCGCGCTCCTCGCGCTGCCGATCGGTGTCAGCGGTTGTGCGCTCTCCCAGCCGACCCCCGACTACTACGACGGGAATTCCGCGGCCCCCGAGGTCGGTGCGGTCACGCCCGACGTGGAGCAGGGCAACGTCGGCGGTGGCATCGTCACCATCGCCGGCAGCGGCTTCGGGACCGACGCGTCCCAGGTCGTCGTCCAGTTCGGTGACCACAACGCCGAGATCGTCGCCATCACGGACGGGGAGCTGCAGGTGCGGGTCCCGACGGGGCCCATCACGGGCGGTCAGGTGCCGGTGCGCGTCGCGACAGCGGGCGGCTACGCCGACGGTGCCTACACCTACGCCATCGACCCGGTCTACAACGCCCAGACGGCGTTCGTGCAGATCAACAACTTCTGGGAGAGCTGCCTCGGCGGCCTCTCGGACCGCGATTACCGCGGCGACGCCGGCTGCGATCAGGTGGCCTACGTCGGTTCGACCGGCATGGACGGCAGCGCGACGCAGCTCTCCTTCGCCTGGCCCCGCTTCCACTCCGAGAACATCGGGTTCTTCGGCGGGACGGACGAGTCGATCGGCGAGTGGCGCTACGAGCGACCGGGCGCGTCGAACTTCGTGTTCGGGATCGACAAGCTCCGTGAGGACGTGGGCGAGGTCGTGTTCAAGAACGCCCTCTACACGGGGGACGACCTCGACTGCGTGGACGTCGACGGCACCGCGTCGTACCGCTACGGCGGCGGGGTCGAGGGCTTCGAGGCGCCGGTCACGATCGCGCCCGAACCTCTTCCCACGACCGATTCGGCCTCCGCCTGCGACGACACCCAGATTGCCTACGCGCCGGACGAGCTCCATTTCTGCCCGACGCTCGACACCGAGGGCGTGCCGGACCTCGTGTACCGCGCCGATTGGCCGGTGAAGAAGAACTTCTTCGCGGGGTCGCAGCGTCAGATCAAGCCGGCGGAGGTGACCTTCTCCGCCGCGAACGTGGGCATCCAGGACCTTCCCGTCACGCTCCCCGAGAGCCTCGTCGTCTACGCGGACGACGGCTTCGTCTCCCCCTTCGGCGCGAACTCGCCCGAGGACTACGATGGCTACCTCTGGGGCGTCTCCGAGATCAAGGGCTGCTACGACGACGACGGCAACGGGGAGCGCCTCGACGACACCGCTCTTGCCTTCTCGTGGGTCCCGACCGAGGTTGACCTCGACGCGGTCAAGGCGTCGAGCGGGGGACGCATCAAGGGCGTCCGCAACTACGTGCGCTTCACGATCACGGCGCTTTCGCTCAACTGGTTTGGCACCTCGGGGTACCCCGTGCGTGCCACCCTCGTCGTCCCGGACGATGAGGGCTTCGATGGTGGGCGAAACGGCGACGGGCGCTCTCACCTCTCCATTCCCGCAGAGGTCCTGTACCAGTTCCCCTCCGCGCACGCCCCGGGCGGCGGTGGCGGTCTGGGTGGCGCGGCGCTCGCGGATGGTGCCCAGAGCGATTGGGGCTACCTCCTCGTCACCGCTGAGCGCGTCACGGACTACCAGGTGGGGCTCGAGGGCGACAAGAACCTCGTCCTGTCCTACACGACGGGTGACTTCGGGTTCTTCGACTGGACCAACCCCGGCGACGCCGATGCCTGCAACAACTGCATCGACGACGACGAGGACGGCTACGCCGACGCGGACGACCCCGACTGCGCCGACGGCAACGAGGAGCTCGGCTTCAGCGACGCGGCCTGCAACGACGGTCGCGACAATGACCGTGACGGCCTCCGTGACGCGGACGACCCCGAGTGCGAGTCCGCGACGGACGACAACGAGGCCACTCCCTGCACGGATGGCGCCGACAACGACGAGGATGGATGGACCGACCTCGAGGACCCGGGCTGCACGCGCACCCGGAACCCCGACGAGAACGGCTTCAGCACCACGGCCGGCTGTAACGACGGCGAGGACAACGACGCCGACGGGCTGAGCGACGCGGACGATCCCGACTGCGCCGACGCCACCGACACCGACGAGACGACCGCAGTCACGGGCTGCACCGACGGCGCCGACAACGACGGCGACGGATGGTCGGACGTCCTCGACCCGGACTGCGTGAGCGGCACCGAGGAACTCAACGCCACGACCGGGACGGAGTGCAACGACGGCATCGACAACGACGGCAACGGCGATGTCGACGCGTCCGACAGCGACTGCACGGACGGAAGCGGTGAGACCGAGGGTGTCGCCGCGCCGCCCAGCGGGTGCGAGAACGAGACCGATGATGACGGCGACGGGTGGACCGACCTCCTGGATCCGGACTGTGCGACCGGGACGGAGGAGGTCAACCTGACCTCGGGTTCCGCCTGCAACGACGGCGTCGACAACGACGGCAACGGCGACATCGACGCTGCCGACCCGGACTGCGACAGCGGAGAAGGGCTGGACGAAGGTGCGTCCGCGCCGGTGCCTCCGCGTCCCCGTCGGCGCTGAAAGAAATGTGGGGGCTCACCCTTGACGGGGGGGCTCCCCCGTGCGAATAAGGGGGCGCTTCGGAAACGCGGGCGTCGGCCACAAGCTGGCGCCGACCACGAACGAAGCGCTGACATCTGGCCACCACCGTGCACTCCGACTGCACCATGGGAACGACTCGAAGGCGCGGGGCAACCATCCGAAAGGAGCGGGGCTCTGGGTCAATCGGGGCGGTCTCGCAGCGGAACACCAAGCGGGCAGGATGGAAGTTGAAATCTTCCCTTGACGGCAGCGTCCGAATCTCGTAAGAGGGGCGGCGTTGAAGAGAGAAAATCGCTCGGCGCGTAGCGCGGGGTGAGGTAGCCGGTAGGCGCTCTCGGTGTCGTATGGCACCGTCAACGGAAAAGGCTCGGACCCGGAAGGGTCGAAGGCGCGCGCGAGCGCGCTGGCCACTCGGAAGAGTGGTACCGAGCCGACGCGGTCCACCGCGCCGCCCTGGAGACAGGGCAACCCGGAAACGGGGCTCCCGGCAACGGGAGTGCGGGGTGCGCGGCGGGGTGGTCGGGCAGGAATGCTCGACTACCCCGCGCCCCTCGGGGTCGAACCCGATGCGGTCTTTGAAAAATTGGTAGCAGTTTCCGTACGTTCAATAGAGTATCAACGTACGTTCTCGTTCTAGCCAACGGGAACGGCGATCGGTCACGGAGCTGGGGCATGACCCCGGCCCGATG
>JACCEC011376300.1_pt1 | contig 12283 bp, 5 predicted proteins | sample 7450121 | NCBI WGS metagenome assembly JACCEC01 (sample SAMN15323455, study PRJNA562643) | freshwater metagenome | isolation source: river surface water | place: USA:Blue River Watershed | collected 2017-08-18 | reverse complement strand
TCATGCAATTTATCTTTACGAGGCATAATTGGATTTGTTTTAGTACCATGCAATAAAAACAATGCTTTTGATATAGAATGTTGCAGTTCTTAACTGCCCATTCATTAGCGATATTTTTACACTTGTAATTGATAATGGAATGAACACACAAAACGTAGAACTTTTTAAAAAAGTTCATAATTCCTCATTCAAAATATCCTGTTTCTAAATCAGTATCAAATTTACGCATTTCTTTGGTTTTATCAAAGCCTTTGTAAAAAGTATCAATTTGGCTAAGTATAATTTTATACTTAGCCAAATTACCCCTAAAAAGTATCAATTTGGCTAACTATAATTTTATACTTAGCCAAATCACCCCTAAAAAGTATCAATTTGGCTAACTATAATTTTATACTTAGCCAAATTTGCATTATCTTTGAGGCGATATAAAACTAAAAAAAAGATGGAAATAGCAGGAAGATACGAAGAAGTCGCACTATTACAAAGTCTTATAGAAAAGAATAAATCTTCATTTGTTGCGATTTACGGCAGAAGACGCATCGGTAAAACCTATTTGGTGCGGACGGTTTACGAAAAATATCTATGTTTTGAATGTAGTGGCGTTCATCAAAAAGAGATGTCGCAACAGTTGGAAAACTTTTGGCACGCACTTATCGAAATGCAGCCGAATCGCCCTTTTCCACCCCTGCCTAAAACGTGGATTGCTGCTTTTTATCAATTGCGGCATTATCTTAATACATTGCCTGACCACACCAAAAAAGTAATTTTTTTAGATGAATTGCCTTGGTTTGAAACGCCGCGTTCAGGTTTTTTGGCTGCTTTAGACGTGTTTTGGAATCAGTATTGTTCCAAACGAACCGATATTATTTTGGTAGTTTGCGGCTCGGCTGCCTCGTGGATGATTGACAAAATTATCAATAATACAGGCGGTTTGCACAATCGTTTGACTCATCGTATTCAACTCCTGCCGTTTACGTTGCAGGAAACAAAAGCCTTTTTCGCGCTGAATCGCGTACAACTTCCATTAAAAGACATTGCGCAAATTTATATGTGTTTGGGCGGTGTGCCTTACTATTTGTCGGATATTGTGGGTGGTCAGAGCGTTCCGCAAATACTCAATCAATTATTTTTTGGCAAAAATGCCCTTTTACAACACGAATTTCAAAATTTATACGCTTCACTTTTCAATAACAATGACTTACATGAAAAAATTGTGGCAGCATTAGCCCAAAAAAACAAGGGTTTGACTCGCAATGAAATCATTGAAGCAACAGGCATTAAAAGCGGTGGTTCGCTTTCGGTGGCGTTAGAGGAGTTAAAACAATGTGGTTTCATTCGCCAAGTTTTTCCGATTGCGAAGGCAAAAGATGATGCTTTATTTCGTTTGATTGATGAATATTCTTTATTTTATTTTAAATTTTTGAAAAACGGAGAACTTCAAAATAATTGGCAATATATTGTAGAAACACCTGCTTTCAAAATATGGTCGGGCTATGCTTTTGAAAATCTTTGTTTCAAACATACCGAACAAATTAAAAAAGCATTGGGGATTCAAGGCATTATCAGCAATGAATATTCGTGGACATGGAAGGGTACAGCAGATAAAAAAGGTGTACAAATTGATTTAATTATTGACCGTAATGATAACTGTATCAATATTTTAGAAGTTAAATTTTATAATGATGAATTTGAAATAACGAAAGATTATGAGGAACAATTGAGGCGTAAAATCAATACATTTAAAACGCAAACACAAACTAAAAAAGCCGTTTTTCTAACGATGTTATCAGTTTATGGCGTGGCGAAAAATGCGCAATATTGGAACATAGTGACGAATCAACTAACGATTGAAGATTTATTTTAAGCTATATAAAATTAATTTTCAAGTTTTTAAAGTCCTCTCCTTTGGGGAGGATTTAGGTGGGGCTTCCTTTGGGGGAGGATTTAGGAAAGGCTACTTAGCTAAAAAAATGACCCCCTCAGTACCTATCATTTTTTTAGGTACAGAGGGGGTATTTTCAAGCAATCAAAATAAAAATAATTTCAATTATTTGTAACCCGGATTTTGTGTAAACTCATTTTTATTGCTTACTGCATCAATTTGTTTTTGTGGAATCGGGCGCAAATTGTGGTATGCCTGCACGTAAGGAGCAGCCGAGCGATTAAATTTTTGTACCCTTTCTACTAATTTTCCTGTACGTTTCAAATCGAACCATCTGAGTTGCTCACCTGCAAACTCACGAGCGCGTTCATCAAGCAAAAAATCAAGCGTAATATCAGCAGGGGTTACGGTCATATCGGTTTGTTTGCCCGGAAGCGCGGCACGTTGACGCACGACATTAACAAATTGTGCTGCTTTTGTAGTGTTGCCGAGTTTCATTTGTGCCTCCGCTACAATCAAATACATCTCTGCCAATCGAATGACAAACGCATCTCTCGCGCTTTGTGCCTCGTTGAAAGTAGGGCGTGTAGCATCGTCAAATTTTTTCAACTGAATAAACATGGCATTGGCATTGAAACTGCTATCCGCTTTAAACATCGCACTATTATCTACAATCAAATATTTTTTAGTGGAGTCAATCGCATCAGAAATGTCATATTTGGTGGCAAAAATAGCGGTATCGCCCAACGCTAAATTAACTGTAAAAGTTCTTGTACCTACTTTTTTGGTATAAGCACCTGCTTTGTTGCAAATCCAAACCGTTTTGAACGAACCATTATAACGTGCGTCAATATTTTCGTTATACAAACCTAACAAATATTTAGTGGGCATGTAACGGCAAAACGGACGACCATTTAATACATCGCGCTGCATACCTATCGCGCCTACTGCGGTGCGCTCGTAAGCCATGCAAAAATGTAGATGCCCATTGTTACCCCCTCGTGGGTGTCCGTCAGGATTGGAAGTTACATTCACCAAATCACTCAACGTTAAATCAGCAGTGTAATTGACTGCCCAAATCACTTCTTTATTTTTTAGATTTGTCATACTCCAAAGGTTTGCGTAATTGGTTTCAAGTGCCAAACCATAAGAAGAAATTACTTTTTCTGCTAATGCAGAAGCCTCTGTATTGTTGCCGCGAGTCAAATAAATGCGGGCTAAAAATGCTTCGGCAGCAGGTTTTGTAACACGACCATAATCAGCCGTAGTATTGGGCAAATTATCGGCTGCAAATTTTAAATCATCTATAATTTGTTGATAGATAACCTCTAATGAAGTACGATTAGCCGTAGTAATGGCTGTTTCGGTGATGCCTGTGGTGAAGTGAACGCCTCCCCATTGCTCTGCGATGTGCCAATAAAAAAAGGCTCTCAAAAAACGCAATTCGCCTTCCCGAATTTTTGCGGTTGCCGAAGGCAAACCTGCTCTGCTGACATTCAAAATGCCTTGATTGCATAAGTTAATCGCTTGATAACTGCGTTGCCAAAGTCTTTCCAAAAAAACTTCCGTACTCGCCAAGCCTGCTTCTGAGCCTTGCAAATTGTTGTAAGTCATCAAGTCGAGGCGGCGATTGTCCACGCCCGGGTGCCAAAGGTCAGTACCCATTTCGGTCAAATTGTAGCCTTCTTCTTTGGCGTACCAAGTGCGCGTGTAAGAGTAGGCAGCATTGACAAGCGACTCAAAACCCGCAGGCGTAGTATATACATTTTGGCTTGTTAAGCCTGTCGGATTTTCTTCTTCCAAAAAACCTTTGCAACTTGCTAACGCAATAATGATAGCTAATAAACTGATTTTATATATTTTATAAATTTTCATTTTTATTTATTTTTCAAATAACTTTCAAAAATTTTTAAAAAAATAGATGTTACTGAGGGGGGTAAAATTTGAATTTTTTTTTAAAATGTTTTCTAAAAATTCAGATTGACACCCCCTACCCAAAGGCGAGTCATCGGGAAAGCATACGCACCACCGCGCTCAGGGTCGTAATCAGCAATTTTACTATATGTTAAAAGATTTCTACCTGTTAAATAAACTCTAAAATTTGAAATATGCAATTTTTCTGAAACGCTTTTAGGCAACGTATAACCAATAGTTAGGTTACGCAATTTGGCGAAAGAACCGTCTTTATAGAAAAGACTTGAATAATATAAAGTTGCACTTTGCGAGCGGTTGGCGTTAGGGCGTGGAAAATCGTTAGTAGGGTTTTCGGGAGTCCAATAATCATGCACGAGGCTATTCGTGTTGGCTTGTGGGTCGTAAACGCTGATAAATTCGTGTCGAATCATTTGTCCCCAACGTGCGAAAAGTTGAATATTTAAATCAAAACCTTTGTAGCTCAAATCCGAAGTTAAGTTACCGACCCAATCAGGACGCGCCGAACCCAATACTACGCGGTCATTATTGGAGTCAATGATGCCGTCATTGTTTTGGTCTAATACTTTGATGTCGCCGGGAGCTTGTTTGTAAATGGTTGCTTGGTCTTTTTCGGCAGTTTGCCAGATGCCTGTTTTTTGATAATCGTAAAAAGATTGTGTGGTTTGTCCGATGAACCAACCATTTGCCACATCGTTAGAAGAAGTCGCCAATTCCACGATTTTTTCCCTAACTGCAAACCAATTGAAACCCAAATTCCAACGCAAATCTTTATTGTTAATAGCTACTGCATTGATATTCAATTCAATACCTCTATTTTCTGTTTTACCCACGTTTTCAATCGTGGTTGTCACCCCCGTACTGAGGGGTATCAAACGTTGCAATAATAAGTCTTTGGTATTGGTTTTAAACACATCAATAGTTGCTGTAATGCGATTTTTGAATAAACCCAAATCTACGCCGAAATTGGTCGTATTGGAAAGTTCCCATCTCAAATCTTTGTTACCAATTTGGGTGCTGAATGCGTAGCCGATAGCAGGACGTTCATCGAAAGCATAAGGTACGCGAGTCAAAACGCTTTGCGTAGAGTAGGGCGCGACTGCCGAATTTCCTGCAACGCCATAACTCAACCGCAATTTTAAATCTGAAATGTGTGGATTATTTTTTAAAAAATCTTCTTGTATCAATCGCCATGCCGCCGAAACAGAGGGGAAAAATGCCCATTTGTTACCTTCGCTCAATTGCGAAGCACCGTCAGAACGTCCTGTTATCATCAACAAATATTTGTCGTCATATCCATATTGTAAACGCCCTGTGTAAGAAAGTAACGTGCTTTTGCGAAATGCCGAACCAATCGTTACTTCTTCATTCGCGTTTGCCAAACCATAAAAACCTTGATACGCTAAAAGTTGATTTGTGCCTTGTGCGGTTACAGATTCATATTGATTGCCTAACATCGAATGAATAGCAGTGATACCAATATTGTGTTTACCCGTTGTTTTTGTATAGGTTAACACATTTTCTAAATTGAAGCCAATAAAATTTTCATTGCTATAACGTGCCAACGGTTTTGAGCCAATCCGCTCAACCGTTACCGAGCCAGCGTATAAACCATCTCTTGAAGTGGTTAAATTAACCCCTAAATTGGAGCGAAACATTAACCCTTCTAAGGGCTTTATTTCAATGAAACCTGCTGTAAAAATGCGTGATGTTTTGTTCGTATTGCTGTAATTATCCGCTTGTTCGTCCATGAGTGGGTTTGGCGTGCGATTATTGTTGACCCAAGGAATGACATTGCCAACGCTATCAAACGGCACTTCGAGCGGGCTAATTTGATTAGCAATGTTCATCGGGTCGCGTCTGAATGATTGATTGTAATAGGTGATTTGGTTTTGCGTACCGATTTTTATATATTTGTTAACAGTATGTTCTACATTAGCGCGAAGCGTATAACGGCTTAATTGGTCGTTCAAAAAAATACCTTTTTCTGTAAAGTAATCCAAGGAAACATAAGCATTTGTTTTGGCATTGCCCATCGAAATACCTACTTGATAATCTTGCTGCATACCGCGTTTAAAAAACAAATCGGGCCAATAATAACCAGGGCTATTCAATTGATTACCAAAGATTTTAGCATCGTCTGCGGGTCCTGTCCAGTTGCCTGTGGTGCGGTTTGCCTCGCGTCTGTACGCTTTGAATTGGTCAACATTCATCACACTTGGATAACCTTCTACATTAGAAGTACCTATATATGAGTTAAATGAAATACTTGTTTTGCCTTGTTCGCCGCGTTTGGTCGTGACTAAAATAACACCGTTTGCACCCCTTGAACCATAAATAGCAGTAGAGGCAGCATCTTTCAAGACCTCCATTGAAGCAATATCATTGGGGTTTAAGTCTTGAATATTATTGTATTGAATACCGTCCACAATCACTAACGGTTCGTTAGAAGCGGTTAAAGAGCGATTACCACGAATAACGGTATTTACTTTTGCCCCTGCCGAACCACTTGAACGAGTGATGTCCATACCTGCAATTTTTCCCTGCAACGACTCTAAAACATTCGTAGAAGGCACTTTTGCCAATTCTTCGGTTTTGACCGACACAATCGCCCCTGTTACATTGCTTCTTTTGATTGCGCCGTAACCGATGACCACCACTTCGCCAAGCGATTGCCCCGATTTAAGTTTTACGTCAATTTTGGTGCTGCCATTTAAGGGTACTTCTTGCGAGTTGTAACCTGTAAAAGTGATGACCAAAATTTCGTTTAAGGAAGGTACATTGAGTTGAAAGTTGCCGTTTTCGTCTGTAATCGCCCCTTTTGAAGGCGCACTTTTCAAAACAACAGCCGCCCCTATCAATGGCTCATTGGTATTTTCATCTAAAACGGAGCCTGTGACGGTTTGCGCTTGCAACGCATTTTGTAGCACAAGAAGCACAAATAATAATAGTAATCGTAACAAATTTTTCATACAGTTTTTTTTAAAATCAAAAAATTATTGTTGGTTTACCAAAAGAAAATACAAATTTGATTTTAATAAGTAAGGTATTAAAAAAAAATTACGGTAACGTTTCCGAATAAAAAAGGGTAATGTGGTTCAATTAATCATGTTTTCATGTTTAGGAAATTTTTAAAGTTTCTTAAATATGGAATAAAAAAGTTGTCTGAGTAATTCAGACAACTTTGATAAGAGGAATTTTTAACCCCCTCAGTATATGCGATATTTGAAATAGTTTACATTTGTCGAATTTTAATTTTTGATTTATAATTGATGCGTTCCATTTCTAAGGCGGCATGGATAAAAGGGGCTATCGTTTTTAAATCATCTGAGCGAATTGGCTCATTTATGTAATAATCAAAATCGCCTGCCCTATACGGAGTACCTCCCAAACCTGCCCCACTACATGATTTATGAATATGTATAAAACCTTTGGAATCAATGTCTATAAAGTTTTTTAAAATACCATCAAATCCTTTTTGGGCAACTGCCAAATATTTTTTATCTAAAAAACCCAAACGAACCCCCTTTGAAAGGGCATAAACAAACATCGCACTGCCCGAAGCCTCCATATAATTGCCTTTCCAATTTGCTTTATCCATAATTTGATACCAAGTACCCGATTCAGCATCTTGATAATTGCTTAACGCAACGGCTAAATTTTTTAAAATTTTGAGCAGTTGTGGGCGTTTTGGGTGATTTTTGGGGAAAATTTCTACTATTTCGACCAATGCCATTGTGTACCAGCCCATAGAACGGCTCCAAACTTCGGGCGATTGTCCTGTTAGGGGGTTTGCCCAAAGTTGATTTTTGCTTTCGTCCCAACCATGATATAGTAAACCCGTTTGCGGATTTTTGGCGTGTTTGTCCAATAAAATAAATTGAAGGGCGACATCATCGAAATACTGAGGGGTATTGAAATGATGACAATATTCAGCATAAAAAACATTGAACATATACATACAATCTAACCACATTTGATAAGGGTATTTGTGTTTATGCCAAAAACCACCGCTTTTTGTGCGTGGTTGCCACGTAATTTGTCGGCGCAATAGCTCAATCGCTTTTCGATATTTTACTTCTTTTGTGGCTTGAAATAAAGTTATAAGCTGTAAACCACCTGTTATTTGGTCGCTATTGTAGTCATTGAGTTCGTAAGTGCGAATCGTGCCATCTTCGTTAATAAAATGATCCACTATTTTTTTTGTATAATCAAAATAAACTTTATCTCCTGTAAATTGCCAAAGCCGTTCAAACGCTTTCAAAATGACGGCTTCTTCATAATTCCAACTTGCAGGGCGTTTATTCGGGTCATTGCCTTGTTTATCTTGTAATAAATGTTGCACAAATTTTTTTACCACAATGGAATCGGGATAAGTTGCCATGACCGTTTTAGCAAAACTTAGGGCTAAATCGCCACTTTTCAATAAAGTATCCTTACCAACTTGCGCAAAAACAGCTTGATTAACAAAGAAATATATAAAAATAAAACTTAAATATCTTGATTTCATGGTTATATTTTTTAAAAAGTTAAATATTAGAGTAACACGTATCGGATACCTCGAAGGTATCCGATACGTATATTTTTAGGAAGATAGCTACGGAAAAACTTTTTTCAAAAAATTATCAATCAATTTCACCATTGGGTCAAACCAAGGTTGAAACTGCACAAATGAATGTGGGGCATCTGAAAAAGTATGAATTTCAGTATAAATATTATTTTTTTTCAAAATATTTACAAAATCATTTTGCCCTGCGTGCATTCGCGCCTCGCTGCTATTGATGAAAAGCGTGGGGGGGGTATTTTCATTTACGTGCGTCAACGGCGAAGCCTCTCGCCAAAGTTCAGGATTTTCGATTTTAGTGTAACCGAACCAATGCGTAGCAGCCGAAGTTTTTTTGCTATCATCGCCCTCCCTCGATTCGGGGTGAACAAACGATAGCGTACCGTCTAAATCAATCAACGCATTTACTTTTGAGGAAATATTTTGAGGCTGATTGGCTTCCGCGCCGCCCCATTTTTTTTGTTCGCCTGTAGTCGCAAGAAAAGCCGCTAATTCGCCCCCTGCTGAAAAGCCCATAACTGCAATTTTTTCATTATCAATTTGATAAATATTTGCATTTTTACGAATCCAACGAATTGCCGCTTTTAGGTCATACACCGCAGCAGGAAAAAGCGCGTGTGTAGAAAGCCGATATTCGGGCGTAAAACAGACATAACCCAAACTCGCCAAACGTTGCGCTAAGGCGTGATGTTGTTCTTTTGAGCCGCTTCGCCAACCGCCTCCATGAATGATTAAAATGGCTATTCGTAATTTTTCTTTTTTTTCGCTTGGGTAAAAAACATCTAATTTTAAATCTTGATTTTCATTGATTTGTTGATAAGAAACATTTTTTTCGATGCTTACTGAGGGGGGTATAGCTTCGCTTACTAAGGTCGCATTTGGGTTTATTTTGCGGGCATCGTTGAGGGCTTTTTGATTGTTGTAACTTGTGTCGCGTTGTTGCGTAATGCCTTTATTAGAAGGTCGCACCCATTTTTTGACCCATTTTGGAAAATCTTTTTCAATCAATTTAGCTGCCCAAGTGCCGTACCAAGCATAGTGAACCCTGCGCTCATTTTCGATTTCAAAGATATTTTCTTTTTTAATGCCATCGCGCCCACAAAAAAATGGTTTTTGGTTGTCGAGGTCATAAAAACGCGCCCAAAGCGGAGACGCATTACTATCTGTTTTAATAAGAAGTTCTGTTTTTGTGGCTTGCTGTTCGTCTTTAATGCGTTGAACCGATAAATTTTTAATTTTTAGACGGTCTAAAAATGCCACGCCACTCCGCACCGCCGCGACTACTGAGGGGGTCGGATTTTCCAATTTCATCAAAAAAGCTAAAATTCCCGCGCTTTCGCTGCCGCTAAATGAAGGCAACTCAAAAGAACGTGCCTTGACAGGTGTTAAATTTTTATAATGATGTTGTGCGCACCAAATCGTAAGTTGACCGTTGATGCGAATTTGCGCCTCCAAAATGCAATTTATACCCTTTGTAACGGCTTTGTTCGCTCGTTCACGCTGATTATTGCCCACACGCTCGAAAGGTGTTTTAGCTTGTGCGACATCTTGCAATAATTCTAATGCGTTTATCATTGCATTGTCATTAAAAGTAATATGTTTGCGATAGCCCGATGTATCAGGAAAAAACTGCGGAAAACCACCATTATCATATTGCATTTGCAATAAATATTCAATGCCTTTTTCAGCAGCAATTTTGTATTTTGTGTTGTTCGTTTCTGCAAAAGTTTTGGCTAAAAATAAAATTTCGTTTGTAGTTGCATGATTATCAATCGTGGCATCATTGCGCCCTGCATCATCGGCGATAGAAGCCGTTTGCGTTGCGTCCCAAGTTTGCGAGTAGGGGGGCGGCTGCGTTTTGCCGTCCAAAGTTTTTGCCCAACCGCCGTTGTTGCGCTGTGCAATTATCATGTTATTAGCGGCTGCATTTTCGAGGATAGGGGCATCTGCCACTTTCGGCAGGGCATAATCACTTTTATTTTTAATGGGTTGTGCAGCTAAATCCCAACGATTTTTTAATGTCCAATCGCGTGTGATTTGTTTGGCTAATTTTTTATCAATATTATTTTTATGCCATGTAAAATCTCTTTTTTCGCCATGACAATTAAAATAAAAAACTCTTTTCCCCCAAACCAAATTAGTATCTTTACGAACTTGGTAAATTTCGGCATCTGCCATATCATCGGAAAAAGTACAATCAATCAAATAAAATTGCGCATCACGATGAAAACGCCCCAATTTAAAACCTTTATCGCCTACAAATTTGCAATTTTTTAATACCGTTTTCGCGCCTTCGTTGCCTGTGCCATCGTGCCAAATTGCGGCGTTTAGATTGTGGCAAATGAAAAAACAATGCTCGACATACGCCCACCCTCGCGGACAATAAAAATCTACATCGCCCTCCATAGTGCAATCGAAAAACTGAAAAGTACCGTTATCCACGTCCCAAGGGCTGACCGTATCGCCTCCGAGCGCGTGAAAATTGCAATTTTTGACGCTCAAACGTTGTGTGGTCGGCATACAACGCAACGCAAATTGATGACCATTCGGACGAGTAATTTTTGATTTTCCATTACAAATAAATGTACTATCTCCTTTTGCTGTAAAGCCGAAATCATTGACAATCAATAAGTTTTCTAACTGAATATCATTTGCTCGAATATTCATAGTTGCTGCGCCCCAATCATCGGGATTATTGCATCTGAAAATTTCGCGTGCTTCCGAAAAAATAATCAATACACTACCCCCCTCAGTACCCCCTTTTTTAGCGGCTTGTAAGGTGTTCCAATCTTTGCCAAAATGCGGATTTTTTTCGCCTTTGAGCAAAATATTTGATTTTGCAATAAAAATTTTTTCTCTGTAAACACCTTGTTTAATCAAAATGGTTCGTAGTTGTTTGGCAGAATCGGGTAAACTTTCAATCGCGCTTTGAATCGTTTTGAAATCGCCCGAACCGTCAGCAGCTACCACAATATTTTGAGCAAACGAAATATTTTGATATATAAAAAATATTGAAAAACAGAAAATTAGTTGTTTTAACATGATAAACATTGTTTTTTTTCATTAGCAAAATAGGGTGGTACGCCCCAAAACGTACCACCCAATATGATGTAAAAAAAATATTTGAGACAATTATAAGTGGTAAACCTACATGTTAATAATTTGGGTTTTGCTGCAATTTTCCTTGATACGAGTCTAAGGTAGCTTGGTCAAAAGGGAATAATTCGCTTTTGTTTGGCGTGAAAAAGAATGCGATAGCTTGCCAAAGCGGTCTTCCGTCAATATAAGAAGTAGTTGTCAAGTGTTGTCGCCAATCCAAACGAGTCCAACCTGTAGGGGTACTTGCAAGCGAAGGTTTGTAAAAAGAGTCGTAAAATTGGACTTCTTCGCCATTGTTTTTCCAATAAATATATTGTGGAACATTTGCATATTTTCCCGTTGCATCGCGTATCGCTTGTATTGTTTGACGAGCCTCCGCGATTTTTGCGCCTAACAAATTCCAACGAATTAAATCATATTTGCGGATTCCTTCGCTGCCAAATTCTAACCATCTTTCATTAACAATCGCCGTAAAAAAGCTATCTTTTGAACTTGGTGTAACCCCAATACGAGCTTCATTGCCTCTGTAAGCTCGTTTACGCACTTCTTCAAAAGCATTTTTTGCAGCCGTTGTAGGTGCGCCATTGATTTCGTTTTCTGCCTCCGCAAACATCAATAAAACATCTGAAAAACGAATAAAAGACCAATTATAACCCACGTTTAAAACCGTTCCGGGCAGCAACGGCACACGCCAATCGCGGCGATATTTGCCGTCTGTCAACTCACCCAAACGGCGCATAGATTTTACATTAGTGGCAGACGTAACTTGATAATTAGTGATAGTCACCGCTAAACGTGTATCAATA
>JACCEC012678901.1_pt1 | contig 12285 bp, 12 predicted proteins | sample 7450121 | NCBI WGS metagenome assembly JACCEC01 (sample SAMN15323455, study PRJNA562643) | freshwater metagenome | isolation source: river surface water | place: USA:Blue River Watershed | collected 2017-08-18 | reverse complement strand
TCCAGCCAAGGTTGTTCACGCGCATGGTGAACTGGCCGCCCTGGTTACCGAAGCCGTTGTTGATGTGGGTGCGGCTGTGCATCACGCCCCAGTCGACGCGCAGGCGTCCGAGGTCGTGTTCGAAGCCGAGGTCGCCGGTACGGGTGCGCAGGAAGTAATTGTTGGGCCCCTGGGTGAGGACGTCGAAGTTCGAGGCGGTCGACTGGCGCACCTGGGTGATGCGGTCGGTGTAACCCGGGAGGATGCCCGCGGTGCCGGTGGTGCCGACGACCTGGTTGGTGAAGGCGCGGGTGGTGAAGCGGAGCTTACCCCGCTCGTTCGCGTCGTTGTAGATCGTGTTGAGCGAGACCTTGGTCCGGGGCGACAGGCGGTACTCGGCCTTCAGGTTCACGCTGGCCTGCTTGCGGTTGTTGTACTGGTCGAAGGTGTTGAAGTCCCAGAGGAAGGCGGGATCGGCGATGGTGTTCTGGAAGTCGCGCGTGGTGCTGTGGGAGGCGCCGATGTTCTCGCTGTAGAAGGTGTTCAGCGTGATGCCGAGGTTGCGGGAACCGCCGGCGACGTCGAAGACCTCCCACCAGCCGACGTTGAGCAGCGGGTGGCTGGCGTGGCCGTCGCGGAGCGGGATCTGCTCGGTGAAGGAGGGGGCCCAGCGCACCGCGAGGTTGTAGGTGACGCGGCGCTTCTCGCGCATCGAAAGCGGGGAGCGGCTCTTCAGGTTGATGGTGCCGCCGAGGGAGTCCGCCCCGCGGTCCGGGGTGTGGCCCTTGATGAGCTCCAGTCCCTCGAACATCGCGCCGGTGAGGTTGTTGATGCGGCCCTGGCGCGCCATGGCGCCCTGCGTCGAGAGCATGCCGCCGTCGAGGGTGATGTTGTTCAGCGTCGGGCCCATGCCGCGGACGGTGAAGCCGTCGATGCCGTTCTCGAGGTTGAGGGCGGCGGTGACGCCCGGCAGCAGGATGGCGAGCTCGCTCGCGCTCATGTTCGGCAGGTTGCCGTAGGAATCCATGGCCACGACGTTCTTCACGTTGGCGGCGTTGCGCTGCGCGGTGATCGCGGCGGCGCCGCCCTCGCGCTCGCCGGCGACGGTGAAGGCGTCGAGCCGGTAAACGCCCGAGGTGAGCGCGAAATCGCGCGTCGCGCGCTGCCCCGCGGCCACGGCGACCGTGAGACGCTGCGGATCCAACCCGGTGTAGCTGGCGGCGAGCTCATGGCTGCCCGCGGGAACGCCGTCGATGAGGTAACGGCCGGTGGCGTCGGTCAGCGCGGAGCGTCCGAGCGCCGGCAGGACGACGCGCACGCCCTCCAGCAGGTCGCCGGTGCCGGCGTTGCTGACGGTGCCGGCGACGGAGCCGGCGGCGGGCTGGGCCCGCAGGGCGGTCGCCGGGGAGCAGGCGAGCGCGAGGGCAAAGAGCGGAAGGAGGAGACGGGGCAGGGTCATGATCGTGAAAACGGGACGGGTGGGGTGCTGACCTGTTACTGGTTGGACGGCGTTCCCGCCGCAACGTCCGAGGTGACCAGGGAATCGCTTCGTCCACGGACGCCCGGTGACGCGCATTTGCTGATGACTGGTATCCGGTCGTGGGGCTCTCGCCCGCGAAACGGGCCGGGTCGTCAGCGGGTGTAGTTAACCTCCCGCAGGACCGGATGCCCAGGCCGGTGGCTTGGTGCGACCCAGTGGCCGACGGTAGATCGCGGGCGTCTCAGTCCCGCGCGAGCGGCCGGATGCGCGTCGGGGACGGCTCCTTGCCCTGGGCGTTCATGAAGGCGATGAGGCGGTCGTTGAAGTCGCGCGCGGGGTCGTGGCCCATGAGCTTGAGCGCGTGGGTGAGGGCGGCGACTTCGACGAGGCGCGCGATGTCGCGGCCGGGCCGCACGTACAGCTCGATGTGGGGCACGCGCATGCCGAGGATGTCGTAGAAGTTCTCCTCGAGGCCGGTGCGTTCCTCGACGACTTCGGGCGTCCACTCCCGCAGCGTGATCACCATGTCGATGCGCTTCTCGCGGCGCACGCACTTCACGCCGAACATCTCGGCAACGTTGATGATGCCGATGCCACGGCATTCCATGTAGCCGCGGTTGAGCGGGCGGCTCGAGGCCATGAGCTCGCGCTCGTCGAGCAGGCGGATGACGGTGAGGTCGTCGGCCACCAGCGAGTGGCCGCGCTCGATGAGGGCGAGGGCGCACTCGCTCTTGCCGATGCCGGAGTCGCCGCGGAGCATCACGCCGACGCCCTTGATGTCGAGGGTGGTGGCGTGCTCGGAACCCTGCGGGGCGAACTCGTTGTCGATCGCGAGGGTGGCGAGGTTGATCCAGTTCTTGGTGATCATCGGCGTGCGGATGAGCGGCAGGTTCATCTCGGACGCCACCCGCAGCATCGGCGGGGTGGGCTGGTAATTGCGCGTGAGGATGAGGCAGGGGATGCCGCGTTGCGTCATCCGCCGCAGGATCGCGGTCTGCCGCCGCTCATCGAGGGTCTTGAGGTAGGTCATCTCCGCGGCGCCGATCACCTGGACGCGCTTGTTCGCGAAGTACTTGAAGAACCCGGTGAGGGCGAGGGCGGGGCGGTTGATGGTGCCCTCGTGGATCAGGCGGCCTAGGCCGGCCTCGCCGATCACCAGGTCCATCCTCAGCTTCTCACGGTGGGTCTCGAGGAAGTGGGCGACGGTGATGCCGTGGACGGCCTTGTGGGTGGGCATGGGGCGGGGCGCTTAGAGTTTGAAGCCGTCGCCGAGGTAGAAGCGGCGCGCCTGCTCGTCGCGGATGAGAAACTCGCCCGGGCCCTCGGTCAGCACCTTGCCCTCGTGGATGAGGTAGGCGCGGTCGACGATGCGCAGGGTCTCGCGGACGTTGTGGTCGGTGACGACGACGCCGATGCCGCGGGACTTGAGCTGGAGGATGATCCGCTGGACCTCGGAGACGGAGATCGGGTCGATGGCGGCGAACGGCTCGTCCATCAGCAGAAACTTCGGCCGCGTGACGAGGGCGCGGGCGATCTCGAGTCGGCGGCGCTCGCCGCCGGAGAGGGTGAAGGCCTTCTGGCCCGCGACGTGCCCGAGGTGCAGCTCGGCGAGGTGGGCTTCGACGCGGCCGGGACGCTCGCGGGCGGGAACGCCGGTCGCCTCAAGTACGGCGAGGATGTTCTCCGCGACGGTGAGCTTGCGGAAGACGGACGCCTCCTGCGGCAGGTAGCCGATGCCGTGGCGGGCGCGCTCGTGCATGCGGAGCCGCGTGAGGTCGGCGCCGTCGAGGCGCACGCGGCCGCCCGTGGCGGGCACAAGGCCGACCACCATGTAGAACGTGGTCGTCTTGCCCGCGCCGTTGGGGCCGAGGAGGCCGACGACCTCGCCGGAGCGGAAGCGGAGGTTGACGCCGTTCACCACCGTGCGGGCGCCGTACGTCTTCACGAGCGCCTCGGTCTCGAGGGTGGCGTCGGCCGGCCGGTCGCTCATGGCTTCGGCGGGGTTGCGGCCGGGGCGGGGCCCTTGGTCTCGGCGCCCTTGCGGCGCTCGGGCACCTTGTCGTAGCCGAGGTCCTTGAGCGCGGGCAGCACGGTGCGCGGATTGCTCGGGATGACGGCGCGGCGCTCGCCGCGGTAAAGCTCCATGCGGTCGCCGCGCTGTTCCCAGCCGTCCTTCACGCCGCGCACGACGGGATTGCCCGTGAGGATGACCTTGTCGTCGTCGGGCAGGACCTCCGCGCGCTCCGCGGTGGCCTCGCGGTCGTCCTGCACGATCCGCACCTTGCCGGTGGCGACGAGCGACTTGAGCCGCTCCTGCTTGCCGATCAGCTGCGCGGGGTCGCCGGAGCGGCGGGCGACGATCACGAGGTTGTCGCACGTGAGCGACATGTTCGTGGCGGTGACCCGCACGTTGCGGCGATAGGTGAACGTCGTCTCCTTCGCGGTGCTCACCATGTCGAACTCGTCGCTCTGCACGACGGTCTCCACGGGTGGCGCGGGCGGCTTTGGGGCCGGGGCGTCGGCGGCGGAGGCGGAGGCCGCCAGGGCGGCGCCGAGCAGGAGGCGGGCGAGGGCGCGGCGCGGTTTCATCGCAGGATGTCGTTCAAGCTGCCCTTGAATGTAACGCGCACGTTTTCGCGGAGGGAAACCTTTTTGGCCGCCTGGTCGAAGGTCCAGCGGCCGCCCGTGACTTCCACGTCGTCCTGCAGGAACCGAACCGAGCGGTCGCCTGAAACGACGTTGCGGCCCGGCCGGAACTCGGCCGCCGGGCTCATGAGGATGCTGTCGACCTTCGCGGACGCGTCGCCGGAGAACACCGTCACCATCAGGTCGCGGATGACGATCACCTCGCCCGCGGGCCGCACCTCGGCGCCGCGCAGCGTCATCAGCCGGTGCCCCTCGCGGTCTGAGAACACCGGCAGCACCCACTGGTGCGCCGGCGCGGCGGAGGGCTGGGGTTTGTCGCCGGGGGGCATCGTCGGTTCGGATGCGCCGGCGATGGCCAGGAAGGCGAGGGCGATGGCACCCGGGCGGATCATGACCTTGCCTTTCCCCGGCGGGCTTCCCGCGCCGCCAGCAGCAGTTCGCAGACCTCGCGGACGGCTCCCTGGCCGCCCGCACGGCGCGTGACAACGTCGGCCGCCGCGAGCGCGACCGGCATCGCGCCGGGCGGCGCGACCGAGATCCCGGCCCATTGCAGCGCGGCGACGTCGATCTCGTCGTCGCCCATGTAGGCGCACTCCGCGGGGCCCAGGCCGAGACGGCCGGCGAGTTCGCGGAGCGAGGAGAGTTTTTCCACGGGACCTTGGATCACGTGCGGGATCGCGAGTTCCCGGGCGCGGGCGGTCGTGGCGGCGGAGGCTCGGCCGCTGATCCAGGCGGTGGCCACGCCCTCCCGCGCGAGCCGGCGCAGCCCGTGGCCGTCGAGGATGGAGAAGGCCTTCGCCTCGGTGCCGTCGGAGGAGATGTGCACGGTGCCGTCGGTCAGCACGCCGTCGACGTCCATCGCGAAGAGCCGGATCCGCGCCCAGGCGGCCGCGGTCGGCAAGGGACGGCGGCGTGATCGCGCGGAGGAAGGCATGGTCTCAACCGAGCCAGGCCGCGACGCGGTCGATGACCGTCTCGAGCGTCGGGCGGTAGGCGCGCTCGAGCTCGGGCGCGAACGGCACCGGCAGGTCGAGCGCGGCGATGCGCAGCGGCGGGGCCTTGAGTTCGGCGAACACTTCCTCGGTCAGGCGGGCGACGAGCTCGGCGCCGAAGCCGTGGGTGCGCCGGCCCTCGTGCAGCACGATCAGGCGGCCGGTGCGGCGCAGGGAGTCGCGGATCGCGTCGAGGCGCAGCGGCGCGAGGGCGCGCAGGTCCCAGACGTCGAACCCGGCGTCGTATTCATCTTCAAAATACTTGGCGGCCTCCTCGGCCACGAGCGTCATCTCGCCGTAGGTGACGAGGGTCGCGCGGTCGCCGGCGCGCACGTGGCGCGGCTGCCACACGGAGCGGTAAGCGGGGTCCCAGGCCACGGGCGCCTTGGCGCGGCGGTAGAGTCCCTTGTGCTCGAAGAGGATCACGGGGTTGGGATCCTCGTAGGCCGCGAGCAGGGCGTTGAACGCGTCCTGCGGCGTCGACGGGTAGATGCCCTTGAGGCCCGGCATCGAGAGGAAGAAGGCCTCGAGCTCCTGGGAGTGGAAGGAGCCGAACGTGAGCCCGCCGCCGCAGGGGAGCCGCAACACGAGGGGGCAGGCCGCCCCCGAGCGGAAGTGCATGGTCGCCGCGTTGAGCGTGATCTGCGTCGTGGCTTCCGTGGCGAAGTCGGCGAACTGGAACTCCTCGATCGGCCGGTGGCCGTTCAGCGCGAGGCCGATCGCGTAGCCCGTGCACGCACTCTCGGCGAGCGGGGTGTTGAAGACCCGCGGTCGGCCGAATTCCTTCAGCAATCCTTCCGTGACCTTGAACGCGCCGCCGTAGGTGCCGATGTCCTGCCCGAGCACGAGCGACTCCGGCCGTTCGGTCAGGATTTTCCGCAGGCCGAGGTTGAGCGCCTGCGCGAGGTTGAGCTGCGCGGGGGCGGATGGCTCCGGACGCCAGGGCAGCGGGCCCGGATCGGGCGCGTGCAGTTCCGTTTCCATGCCGGCCGGGTCGGGACGCGGCACCGCGAGAGAGACCTTCACGCAGGCTTCGAGGAACGCGGCGAGCTCCGCGTCGACGGCGTCCGCGCGTTCCTTTCCGAGGAGTTCGGCGAGCTTACGGCGCGTCGCGGGGAGAGGGTCGCGGGCGAGGAAGCCTTCGTTCTCGCCGGGGGCGAGATAATCGCCGGTGTCGTACGCGGCGTGGCCGCGCAGGCGCAGGGTGTGCGCCTCGACGAGCATCGGCCGGGAGGTCGCGCGCACGCGGTCGATCGCGTCCCCGAGGGCGCGCGCCGTGGCAAGCACGTCGCCGGTCGCATCGAGCGACATCCCCTCGATCCCATAGCCGGCCGCGCGGCGCCAGAGCTCGGTACCGGCCGCATACTGCTCCGCCAGCGGCGTCGAGTAGGCGTAGCGGTTGTTCTGGATGACGAAGAGGACCGGGAGGGAGAGCAGCGAGGCGAGGTTCATCGTCTCGTGGATGTCGCCCGTGCTCGAGCCGCCGTCGCCGAAGAACGCGAGCCCGACCGCGGGGCGTCCGAGGCGACGCTGGGAGTCGGCCGCACCGGCCACATTCGAGATCATCGCGCCGAGGTGGCTGATCATCGGCAGCGACCGGTGCGCCGGGTCGCCGTGGTGGATGTTCCCCTCGCGCGCCCGCGTGGGGCTGCCGGAGTTGGCGAGGTACTGGTTGAGATGGTCGCAGGGGTGCCCGCTCCACACGAGGTGGCCGCCGAGGTCGCGGTGGGTGAACGACACGACGTCGATCGACTTGTCGGCGAGGAGGGCGAGCGGCACGCAGAGGGATTCGTTGCCCTGGCCGCCGGTCACGGTGCCCTTGATCAGGCCCTGGCGGAAGAGCTCCAGGATGCGGTTGTCGGCCGAGCGGGATAGCTGCATCCAGCTGTAGAGCCGGAGGAGCGCCGCGGCCGGATCCCGGCCGATCTCGTCGGTCCCCAGCGAGCGGGTCGCGAGGAACGAGGGCAATTGCGGTAGGGCCATGACGTTGGGCGCGAAACGTGGAGGCCGGTTTCCGGCCCCGCAAGGCGGGAGATTTCCGCCGGCCGCGGCGCGATTCAGGCGAGGCCCGCGAGGCGGCGAAGGTACTCGAACGAGTAGAGTCCCGTGCGGTGGCCGTCGCTGAAGTCGAAGCGCAGCGCGTAGTTCCCGACGCGCTCCCAGCCGGTCACGGTCACGCCGGGAAAGGTCCGCGGGCCGTCCCCGCCGTACCGGTTGCCGAGGATGTCGCGTTCGCCCTGGTTCGAAGCGCTCGGGGAGGCCGCCCGCAGGTCCTCGCCGGCGTGGTAGGACTCGGCGCCGTCATCCCAACGGAGGGCGACCTCGCGGCCGATGAGCTGGACGTCGACGGGATGGCGCATGTCCGCGCAACGTGCGGCCCCGCGCGTCCGGCGCCAGCCGAAAGTCGCGCGCGGCGCGGAGGGAGGGGAGGCGGACAGCGGCTTCCCCCTTAAAAAGTAACCAAGAATATGATACTAACAGATGCTTGCGGAGGATCCAGGCTTCGGGGAGCGGCCATATCACGCATAGAAAAACCGCGGATGAACGCCGCGTTCCGGCCGGGAAACCTGTATCCGTTCACTTGTGACACGCTGAACCATAGCGCGGGACGACGGCGGAGGATGCGCCGGTGGGAAGGAGGGCTGCGGCGAGCTGACCGCGCTTGCTCCGCCGACCTCCCGGCTGCGCGAGGGTCCGGCGAAGAGCGGCGGAGCGTAAGGTAGGGCTTCCTCTGCGAATTAGGTCTTTCAGCGGACTATTGGCGGCGACTTCCCGTTGGGATAGGTATCGTGCTACATTATGAAGACGATATACTTATGTTATTTTCCAGGTGGTTTCGGCCTCGATTGCGGGATTGGGGAATGGGTTGGGCCGGGGTGCAGGGTCGAGATCCCTTAGGGGGTGCTGGCTAAAGCCGGATTTCGGGCCTGGGAAGCGGTCGGCGTGGAACCGAGGGGTGGGGGTGCCGGACCGGGCTCCGGCCCTAGGGGGCGGACTGTGAACAAGTTTTTGAAGAATCGAAGGCTTAGGGCTTGACCGTTGTGGGGTAAAGTGGGTCATTTTGCAGCGTTTTGGGGCGGTCGTTCGCGGTCGCTCCGAACCCCTACATGGCGACGGACGGCAAAGTCATTTTCACGGGCCTTTTCAGGCACACGCTGGACGACAAGGGTCGGCTCACGATCCCGTCGGCGTGGCGTCATGCCCAGGCGGGGGAGGAACGCTTTCTCGCGACGCCGCATCCGGACGGCTACGTCGCCGTGCTGCCGCCGCGCGAGGTCGAGGTGCTGCATGCGAAGTTCTCGGCGATGAAGCTCAGCGACGCGAAGGCGCAGGCGTTCGCCGCTCGGTTCTTCTCGCAGACGCAGGACTTCAGCTTCGACAAGGCGGGGCGCGTGGGCCTCTCGGCCGAGCTGCTGAAGCATGCCGGCATCGAGCGCGACGCGGTGCTCGTGGGCACGCTCACCAAGTTCAACATCTACAACCCGGTGCGCTGGCAGCAGGAGGAGGCGCGCTCGGCGGGCGAGCACTTCGGCGACCTCATGCGCCAGCTCGACATCTGACCGTCATGCGCCGCCCGGTCGTAGTCCAACGCCTCTCCGCCCGCGCGCTGAAGCGCCGCTCCGCCGTTGGTGCGGCCGGCCGGGTTTTCCCCGCTTGGATCGAGGCCGGAGAGCACGTCTTGGCGTCGCCGGCCGTCCTCGTCTTGCCGCGTGTGCGCGATGCGCTCGTCCTGCGGCCGGTCTTGCGGCACACGGGGGTCGTGGGGAAGGGGGGCGGCGATGCCAGCGGCAGCCGCTGAAATCCCGTTCGTGACGATGACGCCCGGTCACCAGCCCGTGATGCTCCGCGAGGTGCTGGAGCTCCTCGCGCCGCGCGACGGTGGTTCCTACCTTGACGCCACGTTCGGCGGCGGCGGCCACACGGGCGCGCTCCTCGCCCTGCCGGGCCCGCGGGTCACGGCGCTCGACCGCGACCCGGCGGCGGCGGCCCGCGCAGTCAGCCTGCGCGAGGCGCATGGTTCCCGCTTCCGCCTGGTCGACCTCGATTTCGGCCGGCTCGCCGATCTGCCCGACGCGGGCTTCGACGGGATCCTCTTCGACCTCGGCGTCTCGTCGTTCCAGCTCGATGACGCGGAGCGGGGCTTTTCGTTCCGGCACGACGCGCCGGCCGACATGCGCATGGATCCGCGTTCGGGTGTGCCGGCCTCGCGCTGGCTGGAGACCGCGACCGAGGAGATGATCGTGCGCGCGGTGCGCGATTACGGCGAGGAGCCGCATTGGCGTCGGGTCACGCGGGCGATCCTCGCGGCGCGCGGTGGCGGGGCGCTGGCCCGGACGGGATCGCTGGCGGCCCTGATCGCGGATGCGATCCCGGCGAGGGATCGTGCGGTTTCCCGCCTGCACCCGGCGACGCGGGCGTTCCAGGGCATCCGCATCGCGGTGAACGACGAGCTCGGCGCGATCGAGCGCGCGCTCCCCGCGGCCTTCGCCAAGCTCGCGCCCGGGGGTGTGCTCGCGGTCATCAGCTTTCACTCGCTCGAGGACCGGCCGGTGAAGCGCTTCTGCCGCCGCATGTGCGGGCAGCCGGAGAGCGCCGACGACGCCACGCCGCAGGACCTGCGGGTCGCGCTCGCCGAGCCGCTCACGCGGCGTCCGCTCACGCCCGGCGAGGACGAGCTGGCCGCCAATCCCCGCAGCCGTTCGGCGCGCCTCCGCGCCCTCCGCCGCCTCTGAAGCCCGCCACCCGATGAAGAAGACTCCCTCCGCCTTCGCCAATCAGCTGCTCCTCTGCGTGCTGGTGACGTTCTGCACCGGTGGCTCGGTGGGACTGGCCGCGGTTTGGCTGCGTCACCAGGTGTCCGTCACGGCCAAGTCGAACCGCGATCTCGCGGCGGAGGTCGCCCGCTTGGAGCGGCTGATCGACGAACAGAAGACGCTCATCGAGACGGAGCAGGCGCCGGATAAGCTCCGCGGCCTGAACGCCTCCATGCGGCTCGGCCTCGTGCCGATGAGTGAGCTGCCGGTCCTGCAGGTCACCGAGAATGTGATCGAGCGCATGGCCCGCCGCGCCGGCCAAGCCCCTTTCGGCGACGCGGCGCGCCCCACCGGCACGGTGACCTTCCGCCTCGCGCACAATTGACCGATGTCCCGCGGCTTCTCCTCCAGCTACCGCATCGTGCTCCTCAGCTCGGTGCTCTTCGCGTGCTTCGCGGGGCTGGGGACGCGGCTGGTCTGGGTGCACGTCATCGACCGGGAGGCGATCCTCCGCCCGGTGGTGCGGGCCCGTCCGATGCTGATCCCGGAGACCGCACGGCGCGGCGACATCCTGGACTCGCGCGGCGCCCGCCTGGCGACCAGCCGGTCCGAGATCGTGCTCGGGGTAGACCCCCACTCCCTGCTGGCGAAGGACCGGCGCAAGTGGCCCGAACTGGCCGCGCTCATCGGCATGCCGGAGGAGGAGCTCCGCGAAAAGTTCACGCCCCGCTACGCCGCTCCAGTCGCCGAGGCGCCCGCCCCCGGGCCCGTCGTGCGCGTTGCCGCCGATGGTGACGCGGACGACGCCGTCGGCGACGCACCCGCGCCGGGACTGACCTTCGACTTCTCACCCCGCGCCGCCGCCGCGCCGGCCGCCGCCGACGAGGAGACCGATCCGTCGGCAGATCCGCGCCAGCCGCGGCCGATCCTGTGGGTGAAGCTCCGCGACGACGTGCCGGAGTCGCTGCATGAGCGGATCAGGAAGCTCAACGTCCAGGGAGTCTACGGCCGCCGCGTTTACCGCCGCGTCTACCCGAGCAACCAGCTCGGCGCGCACGTCGTCGGTTTCGTCAATCGCGAGCAGCAGGCCGTCACCGGGCTCGAGGCCTACGCCGACTTCTATCTCCGCGGCCAGCAGGGCTGGCGGCTGGGCGAGCGCGACGGCCGCAACCGTGAGCTGCCGCAGTTCGCCGTGCGCGAGGTGCCGCGCTTCGACGGCTACAATGTGAAGCTGTCGATCGACTCCATCGTGCAGGACATCGTGGAGCAGGAGCTGGCGGCGCTGGCGTCGAAATTCCGCCCGGCGAAGGCGTCGATCATCGTGAGCGACGCCGACGGCTTCATCCTCGCGATGGCCAATCATCCGACGTTCAACCCGAACGAATACAACAAGGTGCCCAAGGAGGAGGAGGCGCGCCTGAAGAACGTCGCCGTCACCGACGTGTATGAACCCGGCTCCGTGTTCAAGATCGTGCCGGCGGCCGCGGCCCTCGAGGAACGGCTGGTCACGGCGGCCACGGTCATCGACTGCGGTATCGACCGCGTGACGCGCGGCGGCCGGGTGCTCCGGCTGCCCGCCGAGGACCACGCCATGGGCCGCCTCAACGTCGCGGAGGTGATGAGCCACTCCAGCAACCGTGGCGCCGCGCAGCTGGGCATGATGCTCGGCGAGGAGCGGCTCCATCGCTACGCCACCGCCTTCGGCTTCGGCACGCGGCTCGGTTTTCCGTTCGGCGAGGTGCGCGGGACCCTGCATCCGCACCGGAAGTGGTACCCGATCGACATCACCCGCATCCCGATGGGCCACACGGTGTCGGCCACCGTGCTCCAGATGCACCAGGCGATGTCCGTCATCGCCTCGGGCGGCGTGCTGCTGCGCCCGCAGGTGATTCGCCAGATCACGTCGGCGGCCGGTGACGTCGTCTACGCCTATGACCGCGCGGAGATCGGCCGCGTGGTCTCGCCCGAGACGGCGGCCGCCGTGGGGCGGATGCTGGTCGGCGTGACGCAGAAGGGCGGCACGGCGCCGAACGCCGCGATCGAGGGCTTCGACGTGGCGGGCAAGACGGGCACCTCGCAGAAGATCATCGGCGGCCGTTACTCCAACCAGCACCACGTGGGCTCCTTCGTCGGTTATTTCCCCGCGCAGCGCCCGCGGGTGGTGATCTCGGTCGTGGTCGACGACGCCGATCGCACCGCCACCGGCGGCAACGCCTACGGGCGCGTCGTCGCGGCGCCTTCCTTCAAGCGGATCGGCGAGCGTTTGATCCCGATCCTCGGCATCCGGCCGGGCGGTGAGCCCGCCGTGCCGCGCCTGCTCGCGCGCAACGAGGGAGGCCGCCGGTGATCGGTTACCTCGCCAGCCATTTGCCTTTGCTCGAGGCGCTCGGTCCCGCGCCCCGCGGCCGCCGCCGTGCCGCCGCCCCGGCCGCCG
>JACCEC012435994.1_pt1 | contig 12285 bp, 9 predicted proteins | sample 7450121 | NCBI WGS metagenome assembly JACCEC01 (sample SAMN15323455, study PRJNA562643) | freshwater metagenome | isolation source: river surface water | place: USA:Blue River Watershed | collected 2017-08-18 | reverse complement strand
TTGGAACTACTGTTTCTTCAATACCTCTAGCAAACTGAATTTTCGCCATGATGAGTAAATTTAAAGTTTTGTGATCATTTTGTAATATTCTCTCATCATAGAGCAATTTCCTCACAGGCATTTTACCGATGGCAACTAAATTTAGTTTACAGTTTGGATATAAACGCCGCTTATTAGCTGCACTGTTGATTATAGTAGTGGGTATATTGATAGTCATTATTCCCCAGTCTGGACCAGCTATATCTGCGACTAATACCAAAAACATCATTATTATGATTGGTGATGGTATGGGATGGGAAATGGCTCGCGCTGCGGCGATCGCTAAAGGATATAATTACAGTTCTGGAAAAGGGGAAGGACTGAGCTTTCAAACCCTGAAGAATTACGCTCTTGCTACTACCTATGGTACTACCGTTGCTCCTGGTAATGGCGTTTTCAATACGGTTAACTCTGCATTGACGGGCTCTAATCCGATCACAGGTGCTAGTCCAATGTTACCAGGTTTTAAATTTGAACCACAATTTAATCCGGGAAATCAACCCACTGGAGGGGAACAAAATCTCAAATCCCATGCAGTGGGTAATTTGGTGGGTTATGATCCCCAGCGTGGGGGGATAAATCCTTGGACACCAGGGAATGATCCTGAATATATAAAGTATAGTTATCCTGATTCAGCTAATACAGCGACTACTTTGTACACGGGGGTAAAAAGCTATAATAATGCTATTTCCGTGGATATTTGGGAAAAACCTTTAGAAACTATTCTCAAAAGTGCGGCTGATCGGGGAAAATCTACAGGAATTGTCACTTCTGTACCTGTGGATCATGCTACACCAGGAGCAGCAGCAGCAAATGTGAATCGTCGGAATAAATACGATGGTGATTATCCGAGTTTAGATAATATTTTACAGCAGGAACTTCGCATATATCAACCAACGGTAATTTTAGGTGGTGGTCATCCGCTCACGGGTGCAAGTAGTGAATCTTTACCCATAGGTGTAGAACCGCCAACTAAATTTGAATATATCACGAAAACGACTTATGCCCAGTTGAGCAAAAACCCCAATCACAACCGCTATCAATACACATTCTTAGAAAGGGGAAAGGATGCTGCAGCCAAGTTAGCGACTACTGCGGCGAAATTAGATCCAAATAAAGGCGATCGCCTGTTAGGATTATATGGAGCTAGGGGACAAGAGGGAAATCTGCCTGTAAGCACCGCCAATGGAGACTACAGCAATACAGGTTTGAGCATTTTTTCTTTATTGAGTTCTTCGGGACAAAAACCTGATACAGTTCGTCCTTTGCTGACCGGAGAAACTGATCAATCTTTTATTGCAAGAGAAATTAATGAAAATCCCACACTTGCTGATTTAACCAAAGCAGCGTTAACAGTTTTATCTAAAGATAAAGATGGCTTTTGGTTAATGGTAGAAGGTGGTGATATTGATTGGGCTGCCCATGATGATAATATAGATAATATGATTGGTACAGTTTTAGATTTTGATCAAGCTGTAAAAACAACAATTGACTGGATTAAAAATAACGGTGGTTGGGAAAATAATCTCCTCATTGTCACGGCTGATCACGATCATTATCTGACATTAAATCCCAACTTTTCCCAGCTAATTAAAGAAAAAGGTGCGGCAGTTTTGACCACTGAATTTGATCCTCTTAAAGCTGGTCATTTTTGGGGTTCTGATCCTCAAATTAAATATGGTTGGGGTACTCATGCTAACCGTCCAGTTCCGGTTTATTATCAAGGTAAAGGTGCAGAAGTTCTAACCAATTCTCTTGGTAAAGGTTTTCGTCTTTATGGTTATAATATTCCAGGAATTAAGGGTTTTGTAGATCAAATTCACATTTACCAAACTCAACGCAAAGCTTTATAATTAATTATTCTAGGACTTACCCAAGATGTAACTAGAAGGCTGACTCTTGGGTAGGGGTAATTCATCAATTACCCCTACTTTTTAAGGTAACTCTGCGGCTTCACCACTGCTTACCATTGCCCGATAAAGTAAAGCACTAATTTCTGCTCTCGTAGCTACTTTTTTGGGATTGAGCAATTTTTTATCGGGATAGTTGATAATTACTTGATTTTCTGTTAAAGCCGCAATAAAATCACGATGTTCATTTCTAATGCTGGAAGCATCGCTATAAGCTGAGAGAATCTTTTCTGTAGAACCGATAACTTTATAGTTTAATCCTTTAGCTAAAGTAATTAAAACATCAAGACGAGTTAGTTTTTGAGTAGGATTAAATTCCCTACTACCCAGAGTAGTAAAAAAGCCCATTTCATAGGTTTCTCGAATGGCATCATAGGCCCAGTATTTTTTGGAAACATCTCTAAAATTAATTGCATCCCGGACTTTAGTTTTGATAAAGGTTTTTTGCAATAATGCTGCTAATTCTGCGCGAGTTATCGGTGCATTGGGACGGAAAGTGCCATCAGGAAATCCTTCCATTACTTCCATTGCTGCTAATTCTGCAATATATTCTTTTGCCCAATATTTTTTAGAAATATCAGAAAATGAGACTTCAATCCCCTTACCTACACCTATTTGCCGATATTTACTTAATAACTGGCCAAGTTGAAAATTGAAGTTGGTTGCAATTTCAGTTAAGTTTACTAAACTACCAGGAGCAGATGTTAAGGCTTTAGCTAGATTAGAATTAAAAGCATTGATTGATTTACCAACTAAAGCAAAATCACCTTCACTAAAGGAGGTAGGATAAGAACCAGTTGTGGCAACTTTGGAAAATCCTGCGGCTTGGTATTCAACAATATTAATATTTTCATAACTCTTGAGGAAAGTAACTTTTTGATCATTAACTTCCGTGAAATAATCATAAGTAGTTCCATTATCAACAATGCTATCATCGTTAATATCAAAACCATAAAAGGTGCGAACTACTTTGTTAGTTGTGGGATTAGCTGATAAAATCAGATTAACCGCCGTATTTTCTGGTAAACAGGCAAATTCGCTATAGCCAATAAAACTATTATTAGTATCATATATACGTACGACGATGCGATCGCCTAATTTTAACCCCTGAGTAAACTTAGCTTTTTGCTTAATTTTATATTTATAGTCGCCTAAAAATCTTTCTTGACGATATTTATTACCATATTTACTCTTAATAGAAATCCGAGCAATTACTTCTTTAATTTTACCAGCAGGTTGCCATATATAAAGAGTGAATGCTGATTTTTTCCGCGGTGAAACAGCAGTAGTAACGGGAATGTCTATTGGTGCGTCGTTAACTTTATCTGCTAAAAGTTGCCTTTGCGGAGAATTACTTAGTTGTGATTCGACTTGGAAAAACCATCGGATCTGTGCTAATGCAGAAGATATTGGTGATAATGCCACAACAAAGATAGTTGCAACTACAAGCTTATGCCAATATCCTAATTTAATCGGATTCATTGTATTTATCTCACATCTTGCCAGTTTACTAATGTTACCTAAATCAGAAATGTTCAAAGAATAGTGAAACTTACTGGTAACACAGCGCATTCTATATTACTTTTGGCAAACAGGCAAAAATTCTGTAGATGGCGTTGACGATAATCACCTCAACAGGATCAATGTAAATGCTCTTGTTAGTGTGTACTTTTAACCAAAAGACTTTTGATCCTCTTCCCTATTCCCTGCTATATATAAATATATAATCCTTTGAAGATCTTAACAAATGACAACTACAACCCACTATTTACAAACATTTGAAAACCAGATTTGGACTTGGCAAGGTTACAAAATCCAATATACTGTCATGGGTACAGGCCAACCTTTGGTACTGATTCACGGTTTTGGTGCTTCTATTGGTCACTGGCGCAAAAATATCCCTATTTTGGCTAATGCCGGTTATCAAGTCTTTGCTTTAGATTTGTTGGGATTTGGTGGTTCTGATAAAGCGGAAATAGACTATAGCATGGAAGTGTGGGCAGAATTATTAAAAGATTTTTGTCATGTACATATTCACAAACCCGCGATATTTATTGGTAATTCCATTGGCGCACTTTTAAGCCTAATCATCTTAACAGAATATCCACACATTGCGGCTGGGGGTGTATTAATTAACTCTGCTGGTGGTTTAAGTCACCGTCCCCATGAATTAAACCCTGTTTTGCGAGTTATCATGGCGACATTTAATAAATTGGTATCTCATCCCATCACGGGTAAATTCGTTTTTAACCGCATTCGCCAAAAATCACAAATTCGCCGGACATTATATCAAGTATACTGCGATCGCACTGCCGTAACCGATGAACTTGTAGATTTACTTTATACCCCATCCTGTGACCCTGGAGCGCAACAAGTTTTTGCATCTATTCTCACCGCACCTCCAGGGCCTAGTCCAGAAGAATTATTACCTAACTTGCAATTTCCATTATTAGTCCTTTGGGGTACAGAAGACCCCTGGACACCCATCACCGGAGCGAATATCTATGCAGCAGCAAAAGAAAATGGTCAGGATATCAAAATAGTTCCTATTCCTGGTGCTGGCCATTGTCCTCATGATGAAGTTCCCGATGTTGTCAATAGTGAAATTATTAATTGGTTAGGACACACTAAATAGGGTTTGCTGAGAAAGTCTTTTCGTGGGGGCAGAGAACAGTTTTAGCTATCTGTCATCCCCCTATTTTGGGATTTCTTGGTTTAAAAATGCACGGTTTTTCAGGTATACCCTTCAAAAGTCTTGCACTTTTTTTCCTCTTTATTCTTCACCTTCTGAATATAAATCTGGTAAATTTTGCAACTGCACCCGCCGAGAAACCCGACGATATTTTTTAGTTTCTAACTTAGGTTCATAATGATTTTGCCCTTTACCTTTAGATTTTAATTTTAATGTAGATTCAGGATCAGCTTGTTGTTTTAAATTAGTTTGATAAGTGATCGCATCATCCAAAAATTCTAAATAATGTTCATATCTCTCCCACTCACTACCCACCACACACCCAGGCTCATCTCGATGTAAACAATTACTAAATCGGCAATTTCCAGCTTCTAACCGATTTCTCACTTCAGGAAAATAATAAATTAATTCCTCTGGACTACAATGCAAATCAGGTTGGTTAAAACCGGGAGTATCAGCCAACAAACCACCACTAGGGATTTCAAATAACTCCACATGACGGGTAGTATGGCGACCACGGGCTAATTTACCGGAAACTTTGCCCACACGCAGGTTAGCATCGGGAATTAACATATTAATTAAACTCGATTTCCCGACACCAGAAGGACCAGCAATGACCGTAATTTTATTGTTTAAATATGCGCCAATTTGGGGAATATTTAGATGATTTTGCACACTAATAAAAATTGGTGTATAACCCCAACTAGAAAGGCGATCGCTAATCTTCTGTTGTTCCTCTTGAGCAATTAAATCACATTTATTCAAACACAACAGCACGTCTACACCCGTAGATTCAGCTTTAATCAAAAACCTGCTTAATTGATAAGGTTCTAGGAGTGGATCAGCCACCGCAAAAACCAAGAGAATTTGATTAACATTAGCGATCGCGGGTCTATCCAACTCAGTATTGCGAGGTAAAACCTCCGAGATCGCCCCTCGTCCCCCAGTCCAGTCTGGTTCTGCTACGATCACGCGATCGCCCACCATTACCTGCTGGCCAATTTTTTTTAACCGCGTTCTGCGAGTACACAGGAGAATGGGAGCAGGAGGTAGGGGAATATCATTCCTTGTTCCTTCTTCCTTCCCACCACTTTTTACCTCATCCATTTGGACACGATAAAAATTAGCCTGTACAGCTAACACCGTACCCAATAACCGTTGAGTAGAAACATTTTCCCCTTTCATTCCACAACAACCGGACGGCGGACAACCAAAGCAAAATAAGTAGAAAAGTCTGTAATTTGTTCTACACAATAACCAGCCATAGTCAAACTATCAGGAACTTGTTCTATGGGTTCACCCGGATCTAACCAGACCTCCAATAAGCTGCCTGGTGGCATTTCTTCCAAAAATAGTTTTGTCCGCACAAAATTAATCGGGCAGGGAGTTCCACGTAAATCAAGTTGAGTGTCAGGGGTTAAGACAGAAGACTCACTCATGATTTAAATAGACCTCCCAAGAATCCTTCTAAACCGCCTTTACCTGTTCTGTCTCCCTTAATTTTAGCTAGTTTCTCTAGTAGTTCCCTCTCCTCTGCCGTAATCTTAGTCGGAATATCAATTAATACCGTCAACATATGATCACCGCGACTGACAGGATTACCTAAACGGGGAACACCACGGTTTTCTAATTTCATCACCGTATTGGGTTGCGTACCTGCCGGAATCATCAACTCCACTAGGCCATCTACCGTATTTACCTCTAAACGACAACCTAAAATCGCTTGCAGGTAGCTAATTTTAATTTCCGAGATAATACTAATCCCATCACGGTGAAATTCCTCATCCTCATTGACGAAAAGGTAAACATATAAATCACCTGGAGGCCCGCCCCGTTGACCCGCATCTCCTTCTTGGGAAATACGTAATCTTGTGCCATTGTCTACACCGGCAGGAACATTAATTTTCAGCTTCTTGGTAACTTGATTTGCCCCTTTACCATCACAAGCATCACATTTATCCTCTACCACCGTTCCCGTGCCATCACAGGTGGGACAAGTGGAAACTTGAGTAAAACTGCCAAATGGGGTTCTTGTTACCCGTCTCACCTGACCTGAACCACTGCAAGTGCTACAAGTGCGGGGACGAGTGCCTGGTTTAGCTCCAGAACCATTACACACTTCACAGGTTTCTAAATGGGAAATGCGAATTTCCTTTTCACCACCAAATATGGCTTCCCGAAAATCTAATTTCAGGTCTAGACGCAGATCATCACCTCGCACTGGTCCACTGCGCCGTCTTTGCTGGGTTTGTCCACCCATGCCACCGCCACCGGCAAAGCCACTGAAAATACTTTCAAAGATATCGGCAAAACCACCCATATCGCCCATATCTTGGAAACCAGCGCCAGCCCCGGCTCCTGATACACCAGCTTCACCAAAGCGGTCATAACGGGCGCGAACTTCTGGCTCTGATAATACTTCATAGGCGCGGTTAATTTCCTTAAATCGCTCCTCTGCCCCAGTTTCTTTGTTAACGTCTGGGTGATACTTTCGGGCTAGGCGACGATAAGCCTGTTTAATCTGTTCTTTGTCGGCGTCACGAGAGACACCCAGGGTTTCATAATAGTCTCGGGCCATATAGCAATGTTAAGAATTATAAGGAAGCGGAAATACGGAAGATAGTAGCTGATAGCTTTAAGGTAACACTTTCACAAAGAATACAGAAATTCACGAGTTTAGATGGGCAGGAGTGGCTTTAGCCATACTGTTGTTTAATTTTCGTTAATAATTTGTTTTACCGCTATTTTTTGCTACTTTTCGCTCATAGTTTCATTAACTCATGGTTTAGCAACTGCTTGGTATTAGTATATACAACTACGTTTTTGTGCGATCGCTGTTGTTAATTCAGTGTGATTATTTGCTGGTGCTGATCACAGAAAAGGCCAAGTTAACATTTGGCATCATATTACAGCATTTACCATGATTGCATTCGCTGATTAATCTTTTATCATTGTGCTATTTCAGTGTGGAAAAACCCACCCATTGATTATAGGGACTAGCCGTACCATTAAATGTGGAAAACCCGACCTATACTTTTATGTGTGTCTATGGTAAGGCAACTGACATTTCTGGTTTACGGCAAATATCAGGTCAATTAACTACAGGCATGAATCATGAAACTTCTGTAGAGCGGGCTTCTTGCCCGCTAAAACTGTGTGAATACCCCTGTTCCCTAGCTCTATTTTGAGTTGATACCCATAATCACAGGTTAGCTTTGATCTTGGCTAGAGTCGTCTTCTAGTTCTAAGTAGGTATCTTCTTTGGGAGCAGCTACTTTCACCATGGCATGGCGGAGTACGCGATCGCCAAAAAAGTAACCACGTACTAGCTCTTCCAAGACTGTGCCTTCGGGATGTTCATCTGTTGGTTCTCGCATCACTGCTTCATGCAAATTAGGGTCAAATTCCTGACCTTCAGGACGCATCGGTGCTACGCCTAACCGTTTTAGACAATCTACCAACTGTTTATAAACCCCTTGGTAACTTTTATGAATGGTCATTTCACCTTCATTCTGGGGTTTCAGGTGCGATCGCGCTCGCTCGAAATTATCCACTACAGGCAGCAATTCCATAATTATGTTGCGCTTGGACTGCAAGTCTAATTCTTCTTTTTCCTTGGCTGTGCGTTTGCGATAATTTTCAAAATCTGCGGACATCCGCATATATTGAGTATTACGTTCCTCAAACTGTGCTTTAAGAGATTCAAGTTGTTGTGTTAGCTCTAACACAGCAGCGTTATCGGCGGCGATAACCTGGGCTGTAGCGTCACCATTGTCGTCAGTGAGTATAGTATCTCCCTGTTCATTTATTGGAGTTGCTACTTGCTCAGTAACTTCGCTGCCAGATTCGTTGGAGTTAATTTCAGATGGGGAGTCGCTTTTCATTGCTTGCTATACCTCTATTGGTTCGCCCAATTGGTGGCTTATATAGTTTACCTGTTTATTTTCATTTAGTATTATAAGAAAAAAGGCACAAAAACCCCGAAGTCAATCCCTAAAAACCTGTCTGCCGACAGGCAGTCCAAAAAGTTTTTAGGGATAATCGCTCAGTAACAACCAGCCATGAGGCAAAAGATAATACGAAGATCAATATCCTCATACTTTTTGTTTTACAAGTGTGTAGTTTAAATCACAAAAAGATGGTCAGATATAGTCAAACATAATCATTTGTGTTATATTTGGGGAATCAAACCATGGACTAAATACAAAAGTCACAGTCGGGTAAACCTTATTGGGCAGATTTAAACGGTTCTCTGAATATATTAATAAAAGTGGTTGGGGAGTCTATCTTTATCTTTGATAGAAACTCAGTAGAGAGGCTTGTAGATGGCCCTGTAAGGTCCAAACCTTACCAAGCTAGAAATATTTGACTATATTTTTAGTAACTATATGTTTCTCCTTGTAGATTTTTTTCACTGAATATGAAATCTAAAATTGTTTTTTTGTAAAATACCTACATTGTCGCTGACTGAATCTGAAGTAATAATCTCCCATGAGTGATCAAAATCCCTACGAAAAACTTGGGGTATCAGAAGACGCAAGTTTTGATGAAATTCAGGATGCTCGTAATCGCCTGTTAGAACAACATGGTGGTGAAGGCAATGGCCAGGAAGTTATTGAAGCTGCTTATGACGCGATTTTAATGGAGCGTCTACGGATGCGCCAAGAAGGTAAAATCAAAGTCCCCGAGCGCATCAGATTTCCAGAAATCCGAGTGCAATCTTCTACCCAAGCAAGTCCAAACCTGAATCGCCAGACTCCTGAATGGTTACAGAGAAGTTTAGATCAACCAACCTTAACAGATGTGCTAGTTCCAGCAGCTTGGTATGTGGGATTAAGTGCAGTTAGTCTGTTTTATCCAGGTAGAAGTGAGGAAGTATTACAACTGGCATTGGTTCTCGGAGTGGGTATTGGTGTTTATTTTCTCAATCGCAAGGAAGGAAAGTTTGGTCGAGCAGTTTTATTTACACTCGTTAGTTTAATTGTTGGTTTAATAGTTGGTGTTTTAATTGCTGGCTGGGTATTACCATTACCATTGATCAATGTGACAGCAAATCAGTTTTCCGCGCTGCTAACTTTTATATTGATGTGGTTGGTAAGTAGCTTTTTACGTTAAACAATGGGTAATTGGTTGATGGCCGATTACCCATTGTTGTAATTACTGATTAAGGATAAAATCTACCGCCGTTTTTAAATTTGGCAGAATCAGATCCGGTTGATAAGATTCTAGTTGGTGGCGATCGCGGATACCAGATTCAACTCCAATAATTTTAATATTATGTTTTTTGGCGGCAGCAATATCAGCTTCTGTGTCTCCTATCATCCAAGTATCCTCAGCAGGAGGGAGTTCTGCTAAAGCTCTAGCCATTAATAAAGGTTTATCTTCCACATCACGGGTTTTTACATGGTCGTTACCGAGGCAATAACGGCGATTTTCTGGGAAAAACTTCCCTAAATCATATTGGTTAAAAGCATAGTTTAATTCTCGTACCCTCCGCATAGTCATCACTACTAAATCAATACCAGCAGCCTGAACTTTGCTAAGTGCTGCTAGTGCGGTGGGGATCAAGGTATCATATTGGAAATAAGGCAGGGTATGAACTGTTTGTTTACGGATTTGGGAAAATTCTTGCCCTTGCTGTTGATCTAAACCTGATTTTAAGGCAATTTGGATTTCGGGAGTGTGCGATCGCTTGAGTTGCCAAAATTCGGCTTTAGAAAGTTCTGTAATTGTTTGTTCAGGATATCGGGTTTTCTCTAGACATAACTGATAAACACGGTAGTACCGTTCCGAAACATCCATAATTGGCCCGTCAAAGTCAGTAATTAATCTCAGCATCAGCAAATAAGATATAGATGATATAGATCCCGGACTTCTTTAAGAAGTCCGGGATCTGGGTATTACATCAACAATTGTAACTGTGAACCTTGCTGATTTTTACTCACTTCTATTCTGGCTTGGAAAGCTTCCTTGAGGTGGGGCATATGAGTGACAGTGAGGATACAGGCAAAATCAGCAGATATGGCGTTAATTGCCGCAATTAGGCGATCGCATCCTTCCCCATCTTGAGTCCCAAAACCTTCATCTACTACTAATAACTGTAAAGCTGCTCCTGCCCTTTGTGCCAATAATTTTGCTAAGGCCAAACGAATGGCAAAGTTAATTCTAAAAGCTTCCCCTCCCGAATAAGTCTCATAGGATCGCGTTCCCCTAGCATCAGCAATTAAAATATCTAAAGTATCTATTAATTTAGCATTTTTCTTGCTAGATTTACCACTTCTGCCCGCTTTTTGAGTAACAAATTGGACGTGAAATTGATTTGCACTCAACCGAGAAAGTAATTGATTTGCTTCTGCTTCTAGTTGGGGTAAAACATTTTCAATCATTAAAGCTTGAATGCCATTTTTACCAAAAGCTTGGGCTAATTCTTGATAAACACGCTGTTGTTGTTTGCAGATTTGTAATTGTTCTTTTTCCTGTTCATATTGATTTTTTAAAGTTTCCAATTGGTGAGCCATTTGTTTTAATTGCCCCAATTGGGAAATTTTATTATCTAATTCCAGTCTGCGGTTTGCTAACTGCTGTTCTAAGGCATTAATTTGCACTGTTGGATTATCACTAGCAGTTAATTGTTTAACAATATCCTCAATTTGTTGAGCTAATATTGCTTTTTCTTGGGTAATTTTTTGCCATGAATTTTCTAAATCTTGGCATTTATTTCTTAATTGGGGATATTGTTCTTGTGCTGATAATAATTGTTGATAACGTAACTGCCAAGTTTGACCTTTACGGACACCTTGACGCAGGTAATTATGTTGTTCAGAACTGTAGCCAATTGTGGTAATTTGTACATCTAAAGTGGCAATTTCTTTAGCACAATCAGAATCAGTTTGACCTTGTTGAAGTTGGGTTTGTAACTGAGTAATTATTGCCAATATTTCTGGTTTTCTAACTGTTAATTTTTTCTGCCTTTTGATTGCGTCTTTAATTTCCCCTTGTTTAATTTCTGCCCAACGAAGCTTATCTACCTCACTACGAGCAAGGGCGTGGTCTTGTTCACTATAATTAAGTTGTTGAATATATTGATCTAATTGCTGAATTTCCGCTTGTTTTTCCGGTGCATAATCACCATTTGCTAAAGAATGTTCTAAATGTAGTTTTTCCGCAGTAATTTGTAGTAATTGAGCTTGAATATCGCTGTTAGCTTGTAGTTGGGCGGCTAATTTACCTTTTTCTTCGCGTAAGGCATCACAACCTGATAACATTTGGGAGATTTCCCGATATTCCTGTCTGAGTACCTGAATTTCCCGATCTGAAACCGCCATTTGTTCTCGCACTACCCAAAATTGTCCTTGGGTATCTTGATATTGTAATTGAGTTTTTTCTACAACTCGACTCCAATGATGTTCGTCTAAATGACGTTCACATAAAGGACAAGTTGCATCAGGATTTTGTAACATTTGCAATTTTTGTTCTAGTTCTCCCAATAATATTTCATAGTCTCGTTGGTGAACTTGCAAACGTTCAATAAAGTGTCGTCTTTCCTGACCTTTTTCTTTGACTCTTTGCTGATAAACTCGCTTTTTTTCCAATTCTTCAATTTGCGTTCCTACCTCCATCACAGCTTGTTGTAGTTGGGGTTGA
>JACCEC011132969.1_pt1 | contig 12285 bp, 15 predicted proteins | sample 7450121 | NCBI WGS metagenome assembly JACCEC01 (sample SAMN15323455, study PRJNA562643) | freshwater metagenome | isolation source: river surface water | place: USA:Blue River Watershed | collected 2017-08-18 | reverse complement strand
GCCCGCGGCGGGAGCGACCGCCGCGAGCGCGAGGAGCAGGGCGCGGCGGACGCGCATCGGGAAGGATCCTTACTTCTTCGCCTTCTTGGCAGCAGCCTCGTCGACCTTCTTTAGGAACTTCGCCGGGTCTGCCTTGAAATCGTCGGAGCAACCCTCGCAGCAGAGGAAGACCACGCGGTCGGGCTTGCCGGTGGCGCGGTGGATGTAGCCGGCGGCCTCGCCCATGCTGCCGAGCGGCTCATTCGAGACGAGGCACGTCTTGAGCGGGTAGCTGGCGCGGGCGGCGTTGATGATCTCGGCATCGGTCTTGGCGGCCGGCGGCGAGGCGGGCTTGTCGGCGGCGACCGAGGAAACGGCCGGCAGGCAGGCGAGGAGGGCGGTGAGGAGGAGGTTTCTTGGATTCATGCGGAGGTCGGATCGTACACTCTAAACCCAAGAATGCCGAATCCCCCGGTTTTTTTCGCGGGATTTACGCGGCTCGGGGTTAGTATGGTCTGAATCCGCCTCCCATGCACCTCGACCGCGACTCCGGACAACTCAGCTCTCGCCTGCGGGATTGGAGCCTGGAGGCTCCACGCGACCCCGCCTTCCGGGCGCGGGTCTGGGAGAGGATCGATGCCGGCGTCGCCACGGTTACGTGGCTCCAGTTCGCGCGCCGTCACGCGCTCGTCGTGGCCGCTGTGGTGTTGCTGGCCTTCGTCGGCGGCGCGGCGGGCGGGCGCGGCTGGGCCAAGGCGAGGGATGCCGCGCTGAGCGCGCGGCTGGCCGATGAGTACGTCGGCGGGCTTGATGCCCGGCTGGTGGCACGACGCTGAAATGTCCGCCGCGCGCAATCTCCTCATCACGGCGGCGGTGGCGCTCGCGGCCTGCGCCGCGGCCTTCGGCACGGGCTACGTGCTGGGCGGTGACCGCGCCTTGCGCGAGGCTGGCCGCGACGGCGATGCGATGGCGTGGCTGCGGGCGGAGTTCCGGCCCACGGAGGAGCAGTTCGCGGCGATCCGTCGGCTGCACGAGGACTTCAGCGTGGAGTGCGGCCGGCATTGCGCCGCGATCATCGATGCGCGGGAACGCCGGGCGCCGGCGGCCGAGGTGGCCGCGCTGGAGAAGGTCTGCGTCGACGCGATGCGGGTTCATTTCCGCAAGGTCGCGTCGCTGATGCCGGCCGGGCAGGGCGAGCGCTACCTCGCGCTGGTACTCCCACGCCTCGAGGCGCATCCCCATCACGGCGCGCCCAACCTGCGGGCGGGCCCGTGACTTCGTCCGCCGAGGCTTCCCCGGATGCGGCGGACGACCGTCGCCGGATGGAGCGGGTCCGCGGGGGTGACGAGGCGGCCTTCGCGGAGCTGATGACGCGCTGGGAGCGCCCGGTGAAGGCGGTGATCGGGCGGATCGTGCTGAACGCGGCCGAGGCGGAGGAACTGGCGCAGGAGACGTTCGTGCGGCTTTGGCAGCAACGGGAGCGCTTCCGGTCCGGGTCCGAGTTCCGTCCGTGGATCCTCGCGATCGCCGTCAACCTCGCGCGCAACCGGCTGCGCTGGTGGCGGCGCCGGCCGACGGTCGAGCTGGGCGAGTGGCTCGGGTCCGGTGCCGAGGCGGGTGATTCCGCCGCGGCGGGAGCGGCGGCCCTGGAACGGTCGGAGCGGGTGGCCGAGGTGCAGGCGGCGGTCGCGGCCTTGCCGGCGGACCTGCGTGAGGCGCTGGTCTTGTTCGAGTACGAGGAGTTGCCGCAGGCCGAGATCGCCGCGGTGCTGCGGACGACGCCCAAGGCGGTGGAGTCCCGCGTGGCCCGCGCCCGCGAACGGTTGCGGCGTGCGTTACGACTCGGGGCCTGACGGACCGGAGCGGACCGGTCGGCTTCAACCGCCGAGGTAGGTGGCGCGCAGCCGGGGGTCCTCGCGGAGGGAGCGGCTTTCGCCCTGCATGACGATGCGGCCGGTCTCCAGCACGTAGGCGCGGGAGGAGACCTCGAGGGCGAGGTTGGCGTTCTGCTCCACGAGCAGGATCGTGATCCCGTGGCTGCGGTTGATCTCCACGATCCGCTCGAAGATCGTCGAGATGAGTCGCGGGGCGATACCGAGCGAAGGCTCGTCAAGCATCAGGCAGCGCGGATCGCCCATCAGGGCGCGCCCGATGGCCAGCATCTGCTGCTCGCCGCCGGAAAGCGTGCCCGCGGTCTGGGTGAGGCGTTCCTTGAGACGTGGGAAGATGGAGAACACGAACTCGCGGTTGCGCTCGTTGCGGTCGGCGTCGCGCCGCAGGTAGGCGCCCATCGCGAGGTTCTCCGCCACGGTGAGGTTGGCGAAGATCATCCGGCCTTCGGGCACATGACAGAGCCCGCGGGAGACGATCACGTGGGGCGGCAGGCCGGTGATGTCCTCGCCCGCGAAGCGCACCGTGCCGGCGCGCGGGCGCAGCAGGCCTGAGATCGCCCGCAGGGTGGTGGTCTTGCCCGCACCGTTGCCGCCGATGAGCGTCACGATCTCGCCTTGGGCGATCTCGAGCGAGACATCCTCCAGCGCGCGGATGGCGCCGTAGGCGACTTGGAGGCCGGTGACCTGCAGCATGGGCGGGGCGCTCAATGGTGCGCGAGGGACGTGTGGTGGTCCTCGCCGAGGTAGGCCTCGATCACCTTCGGGTCGGAACGGATCCGGTCGGGCGGGCCCTCGGCGATCTTCACGCCATAATCCAGGACGGCGATGCGCTCGCAGCAGCCCATCACGACGCGCATCGAGTGCTCGACGAGCAGGATCGAGAGGTTGAACTGCTTCCGTACCTGCTGGATGAGGCGGATGAGCTCGACCTTCTCGGTGGGATTCATGCCGGCGGCGGGCTCGTCGAGGAGCAGGAGGCGCGGGCGCGTGGCGAGGCAGCGCACGATCTCCAACCGCCGCTGCTCCCCGTAGGGCAGGCTGCGGGCGGGGGCGTCGCGGAAGCGGCCGAGGTTGAAGATCTCCAGCAGTTCCTCGACGCGGGCCGCGATCGCGGCCTCGTCGCGGCGGAAGGCGCCGAGGCGCAGGAGCGCGTGCCCCGGGCCGGTCGCGCGGTGGAGGTTGCAGGCCGCGCGCACGTTGTCGAAGACCGACAGTGAACCGAAGAGCCGGATGTTCTGGAAGGTACGCGCGATGCCGAGCCCCACGATGCCGTCAATCCCGAGGCCGCGGAGATCGCGGCCGGCAAAGGTGATCCGGCCCGAGGTCGGGGCGTAGACGCCGGTGATGAGGTTGAAGACGGTGGTCTTGCCGGCGCCGTTGGGGCCGATGAGGCCGCAGAGCTCGCCCTCGTTCACGGCGAAGTCGACCGCGTTGACCGCAGTGAGGCCGCCGAAGCGGATGGTGGCCTGCTCGAGGCGGAGGAGTTCGGCCATGGCGCTGGTCAGCCGCGGGCGCGGCGCTCGGGGAGGCGGAAAAGCCCCTGCGGGCGCAGGAGCATGAGCAGCACGAGGAGCAGGGAGTAGATGATCATCCGGTATTCGGCGATCGGCCGGAGCAGCTCGGGCAACAGGGTAAGCAGGACGGCGGCGAAGATCACGCCGACCGCGTTGCCCATGCCGCCTAGGATGACCATCACGACGATCTCGATGCTGCGGGTGAAGTCGAAGCCGGTCGGCGTGATGGTGAGCTTGAAGTGGGCGTAGAGCCCGCCGGCCACGCCGGCGAAGAAGGCGGCCACCACGAAGGCGACGATCTTGTAGCGCGTGGGGTTGAGGCCGACGGCGGCGGCCGCGACCTCGTCATCGCGGGTCGCGAGGAAGCCGCGGCCGTAGGTGGAGTCGACGAGGCAGTGGACGACGAAGACGGTGACGGCGGCGACGGCGATCACCCACAGGATGGTGGTGCTGGCGGGGATCGCGTTGAGGCCGAGGGCGCCGCCGAGGAACTCCACGTTCTGGAAGACGACGCGGATGATCTCGCCGAAGCCGAGGGTGACGAGCGCGAGGTAGTCGCCGCGGAGCCGGAGGGACGGGACGCCGACCGCGAGGCCGGCGAGGGCGGCGCTGAGCCCGCCGGCGAGGAGGGCGGCGAGGAACACGGCGCCCTGGGTGGCCGCTCCGGCGGTGGAGAGCTCGCCCACGAGCCGCGGGGCGACGAAGAGCGAGACGGCGGAGGACAGGTAGGCGCCGACCGACATGAAGCCCGCGTGCCCGAGGGAGAACTGGCCCGTGTAGCCGTTCACCAGGTTCAGCGAGACGGCGAGGATGACGTTGATCCCCACCCCGGTGAGGACATCGAGCAGGTATGGATCGATGCTGCCGGAAAACTGGGAGAGCCCGGCGGCGGCGAGGAGGGCGACGAGGAGGGCGAGGTGCGGCCGCGGCATGGCTCAGACCTTCTCGACGGTGGCGCGGCCGAGGAGCCCGGCCGGTCGGAAGAGCAGGATCCCGATGAGGATGGCGAACGCGATCGCGTCCTTGTAGGTCGACCACTGGCTTCCGTTCACGAACGTCTCCACGATCCCGAGCAGCAGCCCGCCGAGCGCGGCCCCGGGGATGTTGCCGATGCCGCCGAGGACGGCCGCGACGAACGCCTTGAGTCCGGGCATGACGCCCATCAGCGGGTCGATCGAAGGGTAGTTAAGCGCGTAGAGCACGCCGCCGGCGCCCGCGAGGGCCGAGCCCAGCCCGAAGGTGAACGAGATCACGACGTCGTTGTTCACGCCCACCAGCTGCGCGGCGCGCGGGTTGAGCGACACCGCGCGCATCGCCATGCCTATGCGGGTACGGTGCACGATGACTTCGAGGCCGATCATCAGCAGGACCGCGACCGCGATGACGACGACCTGATTGGAGGACAGCACGAGGCCCCCGAGCGAAAGGTTGGTCGACGGCAGGATGGCTGGGAACGTGCGCGGTGCGGCGCCGAAGAACACCTGCCCGGAGTATTCGAGAAGCAGGGAAACTCCGATCGCCGTGATGAGGACGTTGAGCGTCGGCGCGGCCCGCAGCGGCCGGTAGGCCAGGCGCTCGATCACCATGCCCAGGAGCGCGCAGCCGGCCATGGCCGCGAGCAGCACGAGCAGACCGCCCCAGAGCGTGGATTCCGGCACCAGCCGACCCGCGAAGTAGCCGATGAAAGAGCCTACCATGAACACGTCGGAGTGCGCGAAGTTGATGAACCGCAGCACGCCGTAAACCATCGTGTAGCCGAGCGCGATGAGGGCGTAGATCGCGCCGAGCGAGAGGCCGTTCAGGAGCTGCTGGAGGAATTCAGACAAGCGAAGCGGTCAGGTTGGAACGGGAACAGGCGAGGTCAATGCGGGCGTGGTGCCACCCGCGGTGGCTGCCGGGTCGCTGCGTTGCCGGGCCGGAATCTGCGGCGGCTGCGGAGCAGATCGCTTGGTCACGAGCCGTGACCAAGCGGCTGGCGTCGGGTGCGCCGGCGTGAGGCCTACGGCGCCACCGCCTCGACGAACTTGAACTCGCCGTTGCGCACGGCGATCACGACGGCCGCCTTGGAGGCGTTGCGTTGCGCGTCGAGGGTGGTCTCGCCGGTCACGCTCGGGAGCTTCTTCGTCGCGGCGAGCGCGTCGCGCAGCTTCGCGCTCTCGGTGGTGCCGGCGCGGCGGATGGCGTCGGCCAGCACCATGGCGGCGTCGTAGCCGAGGGCGGCCATCGCGTCGGGCACCTCGTTGTTCCAGCGCTTCTTGAAACGCTCCACGAAGCCCGTGACGGCGGGCGACTTGTTCTCCGGCGAGTAATGGGTCGAGTAATAGGTGCCCTCGACGGCGGCCCCGCCGATGCTGAGGAGCTGCGGCGCCTCCCAGCCGTCGCCCCCGAAGAGCGGGATCGAAAGCCCGAGGTCGCGGGCCTGTTTGCAGACGAGGGCGGCCTCGGTGTAGTAGCCCGGCAGGAAGATGCCGTCGACGTTCGCCGCCTTGATGGCGGTGAGCTGGGCCTTGAAGTCCTTGTCGCCCTCGGAGAACTTCTGCTCGAGGGCGATCACGCCGCCGTCCTGCGCGAAGCGCTCCTTGAAGTACTTCGCGAGGCCGACGCTGTACGCGGACGATACGGAGGTGAGCACGGCGACGCGCTTTAGCTTGAGGGTGTTGCGGGCGAACTTGGCCATCACGACGCCTTGGAACGGGTCGATGAAGCACACGCGGAAGACGTAGTTGCCGATCTCGGTGACCTTGGGGTTGGTCGACGACGGCGAGATCATCGGGATGCGGGCCTGCTGGGCGATGGGCGCGGCCTCGAGGGAACGCGTGGAGGCCACCTCGCCGATCAGCGCGACGACCTTGTCGCGGGAAATGAGCTTCTTCGCGATCGTGGCGGACTCGCCGGCCTTGGACTGGTTGTCCTCGGTGATGAGCTGGATGCGGCGGCCCAGCACGCCGCCGGCGGCATTGATTTCCTCGACGGCGAGCATCGTGCCCTTGTGGGAGGATTGGCCGAAGGCGGCCTCCTTGCCGGTGAGCGAGGCGAACTCTCCGACCTTGATGGGCGCGGGTTCCGCCGCGGAGAGCACATGGGCGGCGAGCAGGGCGAGGGCGGAGAGGAAGGCGGGAGCGGAGGGGATACGCATGGGCGGACGAGAGCAGGAAACGCGCCGGTGGCAAACCGTTCGCCGCGGACAGGAGAGTTGGGAAAATTGGGAGGGTGGGAAAATTGGGAGGGTGGGAAAACTGGAAAGGCGGGAAACCTGACTCTCTGGTGCGCGGCACGAGCCGCCGGTGATGTGGGTGCGGCTTTAGCCGCGGAAGATTCATGAAGGGCATTCGGCATGGCCGACTGTCGGGATCGTGCGGAGGAGGACGCGGCCGAAGGTGTGATCCGACGCAGAGGGGTGAAGGCGGAAGGGCCTGCGGCGGGAAGGAGTGGCGTGAAATCTCCGCGGGAGCACCCGCGGCCACATGGAACGATCTTTCGGTGATGTGGCTGCGGCTTTAGCTGCGGAAGATTCATGAAGGGCATTCGGCATGGCCTACCGTCGGGATCGTGCGGAGGAGTACGCGGCCGAAGGTGTGATCCGACGCGGAGCGGTGAAGGCGGAAGGGCCTGCGGCGGGAAGGAGTAGCGTGAATCTTCCGCGGGAGCACCCGCGGCCACATGGAACGATCTTTCGGTGATGTGGCTGCCGCTGCAGCCGCGGAAGATTCATGAAGGGCATTCGGCCGAAAGCTTCACGGGAATTGTGCTTTCCGCGGCCTTGGCGGGGGATTCAACTCGCCGCGCGTGAGCACCTTCGACCGTCACCTTCTGCGCGAGTGGCTGCAGATCCTCGCGCTGGTGCTGGCGGCCACGGTCGGGCTGCTGCTCGTGCAGGTGCTGTACGACGATTTCCGATCGCTCAGCGAGCTCGGCGCGGGGGCGGGACTCCTCGCCCGGTACGTGGCGGTGCGGCTGCCCAGCTTCCTTGCCGCGGTGCTGCCCCTCGCGCTCCTGGTTTCGCTGCTTTACGCGCTCGGCCGGCTGCACCGTTCGAACGAGCTCACCGCGATGCGCGCCGCCGGCGTTGGTTTCGGCCGGATGATGGTCCCGATCTGGGTGGTCGGGTGCCTCTGCTGCGCCGTCAGCTGGTGGCTCAACACCGAGGTCGTGCCCTGGTCCGTCGAGGAGTCGCGGGCCATCAAGGAGGATCTCGAGTTCCGCAGCCAGTCGGCCCGGGCGCTGCCGGCCGATCGCGTGGGCGCGGTCTACAGCGTGGCGTTCGACAATCCCGACGCGCGGCGGGTCTGGTTCTTCAACCGGTTCGCGCGGGGTACCATGCGGGGCTACGGGGTGTCGGTTTCGGAGCTCGATGCGCTGCGCCGCGAGCGGCTGCGGGTCGTCGCGGCCGAGGCGTGGTTCGACGCTGGGCGCGGGGGCTGGGTCTTCCTGCGCGGCCGGGAACTGGCTTTCGACGCGGAGTCGGGCGAGCAGACGGCGTCCACGCCCTTCGCGGAGAAATTCGCCCCGGGCTATCGCGAGGACCCCGAGCTGATGCTGTTGATCGACCGCAAGGCCACGCGGCTCTCGCTCTGGGAGCTGCGGGACCTGATGGCGCAGCTTGAGAAGGAGCGTAGCCCGAAGCTCGCGGCCTATGCCGTCGAGTACCACGGGCTGATCGCCGGCGTGCTCGGCCCGTTGATCGTCATCGCGATCGCGATCCCGTTCGCGGTCTCCGGCGTGCGGGTCAATCCTGCCGTCGGGGTCTCGAAGTCGATCATCCTCTTCTTCCTGTACTACGTGCTGAGGACCGTGGCGCATTCCCTCGGCGCCCGCGGGACCGTGGATCCCGTGCTGGCGGCGTGGCTGCCCAACGCCGGCATGGCGGCGATCGCCGGCTGGTTCCTGCTGCGGTTGCGCTGAGCGTCGAAGCGGCGCCTACGTCCGCAGGTAGCTCGCTCCGTTAAGGTCGAGGATCGCCCCCGTCATCGCCTCGGGGGCGTCGAGCGCGCAGAACACCGCGGCTCGCGCGACTTCGTCGGCCGCGGCCACGCGTCCGAGCGGATGTTGCGCGAGGAGTTCCGCGCCGCGGGGGCCGGCGAGGTGGTCGGCGGCCATGTCGGTCGCCACCCAGCCGGGGGCGATGCAAAGCACGATCACGCGTTGCGGGGCCAGGGCGCGGGCGAGCGACTGACTGAGCGCGTTGAGTCCCGCCTTGCTCGCGCCATAGGCGGGAGCATCGGGTTCGCCGCGGAAGGCGCCGCGTGAGGAGATGTTCACGATCCGCCCGCCGCCGGCGGCGGCCATCGCCCGGGCGGCGAGGTGGCTCAGGTGCGCCGGACCGAACAGGTTCGCGGCGAGCGTTGCCCGCCACGCGGCGCGCCAGACGGCGGGGTCAGAGGTGAGCGGCGGGTGCTCGTCGTAGATGCCGGCGTTGTTGACGAGGATGTCGACTTGGCCGGTCGCGCGCAGGGTTTCCTTCCACAGCGTGTCGATGCCTTCCTCCGTGGCGACGTCGGCGGTCACGATGAGGTGGCCTTCACCGGGCAGAGACGAAAGGACCTCGCGGGCCGCGGCGGCTTGGGCGCGGCAATGGACGACGATGCGGCAGCCGCGCTCGGCCAACCCGCGGGCGATGGCGGCGCCGATGCCGCGGGAGGCGCCGGTGACGAGGGCGACGGGGCGTGCGGGCATGGAAGAGCAGGCGGGGTTCAGGCCCCGCGGTCGCGTTCCGGCGCGGCGGTGGTGCCGAGCCCGAAGTCGGAGAAATCGTTGCAGATCCCCTCGTGGGGCCGGTCCTGCTTGTAGATCTGCAGGATGCGCGCGTGCTCCTGGTCGGTCGTCGGGAAGATCCGCGGCGGCTCGCCAGGCAGCAGCAGCGCGGTGTAGGCGCGCCGGCGGTCGACCATGCGGCGGATGACGAGCATGGCGGGACGGTGGCGGGAACGCCTCAATTCGCCAGCGGGAAGCGGCGTTTCACGGTGTGCACGGCACCCGCGGGCAGCAGCTCGCTCGCGCACAGTTCGAAGCAGTCCACCCGGACGGGCGGTCCCTCGAGGTCGCGGTGGCGGCGGAGCCATGCCGCTATCCCGGCGGCCTCCGGACGGCACCGGGCGAGCGTGACGTGCGGGATGAACGTACGCACGTCGAGGGCAAGGCCGGCGGCGAGGAGGGCGTCGTCGAGCCGCTGGCGAAGTTGGAACAGCCTCGGGTGGCCGGCGCCGGTTCCGACCCACACGGTGCGCGGCGTGCCCTGCGGTGGAAAAGCTCCCGTCCCCGTGAGGGGCAAGAGGAACGGCTCCACGCGGACGGCCGCGAGCCGTTCCTCGATCGTGGTCCGAGTCGCCGCGTCGACATCGCCGAGGAAGCGCAACGTCAGGTGCAGTTGGCCGGGTGGCCCCCAGACGACTCCGTTGATGGGCTCTGCCAGCCGAGCGAGGACGGCGCGGGCCGCGGCGGGAAGGGGGAGGGCGAGGAAGAGACGTTCCACTTCGGGAGCTCCATCCATTTTCATGGCAAGGGTGCCACGGGCTCCGTGGCCTGAGGTCGGTTCTTGAGTGAAGGCTCCAAGTGAGCCAGCGGCATCCAACCTCCTCCCGGGTGGCCGCGTTCCTCAGCGCCAGTTGAAGTTGAAGCTGATGCTGATGCGTTCGGCGTCGACTCGGTTGGACGGCACTTCGTGGCGCAGCCAGCTTTCGAAGAGGATCACGTTGCCGGCCTCGGCGGGATAGGTGACATGGGTACGGTTGGCCGGTTTGGCTCCGGCGCGGCGCGGAGGCGCGGCCATGAAGCGGTCGAGCCGCGGGTCCTCGAACTTGATCCCCGGGCAGCCGGCGGGCGTGGCGACGTAGTAGGTGCCGCTGATGAACGAGAGCGGGTGCAGGTGCAGCGGGTGCGCCGTCGTCGGCGGCATGATGTTCACCCACAGGTCGGTCAGCTCGACCGTGTTTCCGCGCAGGTCGAGGTCGAGCTGGCGCGCGAACGCGCGCACGTGGCGCGTGAGCTTGCGGCCGAGGTCGGCGAACGAGCTCGAGAACCGGTGCAGCTGGTTGAGCGAGGCGTAGCTCGTGTAGCCGCCCGGATAGTTCTTCTCCGACCAGCGGCGCCCGGCGCGGTCGTAGGCGCGGAGCTGCCGGCACTCCTCCGCGAGCTCGAGGTTGAGGCGCGTCAGGCCCGCGCGCTGCAGCGGCTCGCAATAGACCAGCGTGGGAAACCAGGCGCGGACGGGCATGGGCGAAGGCTGGCGGCGTTCAGAGCACGCCGCCCATCCGGCGTCGCACCCAAGGAACGAGCGCGAGGAAGATGCCGGCGACGATGAACACGGCGACGGCCTGCTGACCGAAGAAGCGATCGAGCTGGCCGGCTTCGCCCTCGCCGAAGCTGGCGGCGAGCACGCCGGCGAACTTGTTGCCGAACGCGGCCCCGAGGAACCAGATGCCGAGCATCGCGCCCACGAGGTGGCGTGGGGCGAGCTTGGTGAACGTGCTGAGGCCGACGGGACTGAGGCACATTTCACCCATCGTCTGGAGCAGGTAGAGCCCAAGGAGCCAGAGCGGGCTCACGCGGCCCTCGGCCGCGAGGCGCGCCGCCGGGATCATCAGGCTGAAGCCCAGCGCGAGGAAGAAGAGCCCGAACGTGAACTTCATCGGGCTCGACGGCTGCCGGTCGCCGAGGCGCGTCCAGATCAGGGCGAAGAGCGGGGCGAGGAGGATGACGAAGATCGGGTTGGCCGCCTGGTACCAGGACGACGGCACCTCGAAGCCGCCGATGTGCGTGGCGGTGAACCGATCGGCAAAAAGGCTCAGCGAGCTGCCGGCCTGCTCGAACAGCGCCCAGAAGACGAACGCCCCGATGAAGAAGAAGAAGATCGCGCCGAGCCGCCGCACCTCCTCCTGCCGCGAGAAGCCGAACCACACCATCAGCGCGATCGGCACCAGGATGAACAGCAGCCGGATCCAGGTGAAACCCGGGGTGTCGGAGAGCTTCACGATGCCCCATAGCGCGAGGGTGCCGACCAGCGTGAGCACCGGCTTGCGCCAGGCCCCGGGGGTGGCAGCCGGCCGCGGACCGACTTCCCGCAGGCCGCCGCCGAAGACGACGAACACGATCAGGCCGAGCACCATGCCGACGCCGGCGGCGGCGAAGCCCCAGTGCCACGAGTGCACGGGATCGAAGCCCCAGCCGGTGAGCAGCCCCTTGAAGGTGCTGTGCTGGGCAAGGAACCCGGTCGCGAGCGGCGCGATGAAGGCGCCGAGGTTGATCCCCATGTAGAAGATCGAGAAACCTGCGTCGCGCCGCGCATCCCCCGGCCGGTACAGCTGCCCGACCATCGCGCTGATGTTCGGCTTGAGCAGGCCTGTCCCCAGCACGATCAGCACCAGGCCGAGGTAGAACGCGAAGTCGTTGGGCACCGCCATCGAGAAGTGCCCGGCGGCGATGATGATCCCGCCGATCAGCACCGCTAGGCGTGAGCCGAGGATGTTGTCGGCGATCATCCCGCCCGGGATCGAGAGCATGTAGACCGACATCGTGTACGTGCCGTAGATGAGCGCGGCCTTGCCATCCGGCAGCCCGAGCCCGCCCTTCGCCACCGGCGCCACCATGTAGAACATGAGGAGCGCGCGCATCCCGTAGTAAGAGAAGCGTTCCCAGAGTTCGGCGAAGAACAGCGTGTAGAGCGGCCGGGGATGGCCGAACAACTGCGGGTGGACGGGCACCACGGCCTCGGTCTCGATCGGCACGGGAGTGGCGGGAGCGGGGGAACTCATCGTAGGTGCAGCTTGGGACGGGCGATGTCACCGGCAAACCGTAACTTCGGTCGACGGGCGGGAGTTTTCCGCCGACGCGAAACCGGATGCCCCATTCACGACGGAGGACGGCTGCGCGGTCTTCACGGTCGATGGCCGGGTCGCGGGTGGACG
>JACCEC012224556.1_pt1 | contig 12286 bp, 10 predicted proteins | sample 7450121 | NCBI WGS metagenome assembly JACCEC01 (sample SAMN15323455, study PRJNA562643) | freshwater metagenome | isolation source: river surface water | place: USA:Blue River Watershed | collected 2017-08-18 | reverse complement strand
GAAATCGTCACGCCAAACTGAAAGAAATAACGCCCGATCACGCCCTTCATGAAAGCAACGGGCAGGAAGATCGCAATGACCGCGACCGTTGCAGCCAAGGCCGCAAAAGTGATCTCAACGGCTCCATCCAAAGCAGCTTGAACTCGCTTCTTTCGCTTCTCCAGGTGCCGAACAATGTTCTCGAGCACCATGATGGCGTCGTCCACCACAATGCCGATCGCTAAAGAAAGCCCCAGCAAAGTGAAGGTGTTGAGTGTGAAGCCGAATGCGTGAAGAACGATGAACGAGCCCACCACCGACGTCGGAATGGAAAGGATGACGTTCATGGTGGCGGACCAGGACCCCAGGAACAGCCAACAGACGAGTGCAGTCAGCACCGCCGAAAGAACTAAAGTGAAATTCAACTCGCCCACCGATTCTTCGATGAACCGAGTGGAATCGAAGTTGATTCCCATTTCCATTCCGGGAGGCAGCTTTTTCCGGATTTCTTCCATCCGAGCTTTCACGGCCTTGCCGACGGCAACGGCGTTGGAGCCGCGCTGCTTTCGGATTCCCAAACCCACGGCGGGCTTCCCCATGATTCGGCTCACCCGCCGAACATCGGCGAGACCAAACTCCACGCGCGCCACTTGATCCAAAGCGATCGGGCTATAGTTCGGGGCGCCACCTCGACGATTGATCGAGAGCTTCCGGAACTCGTCCAGCGAAGAGGCCTCACCCAAAGTCCGCAGATTCGTCTCACGAAGCGGATCTTCCAGTCGCCCGGCAGGAGGCTCGGAATGCTCGGACTGAATGGCCTGAATGACATCCGTGACCGTTAACTGGAAGCGATCGAGTTTCTTTTGCGAAACCCAGACCCGCAGGTTCGGCTCAACGTAACCGCCCAGAAAAACGTCAGCGACACCGGGCACCGTATTGAAGCGGTCTTTCAGGACGTCGCGGACATAGGCCATGAGCTCGGGACGAGCCATGCGGTCGGAAGAAACACCGAGCCACAAAATCGGCTGATCCTCGGGGTTCATTTTGCTGACGACCGGAGGATCAAGATTTCGCGGGAGCACGCGCTGAGCTTGCGCTAGCCGTGTCTGGATTTCCTGAACCGCTACGTCGATGTTCTTACCGAGGGCGAACTCGACCGAAACGCTGGCCGAGCCACTCTTGGCCGAAGAGCTGATTCCCTCGACGCCCTCGACCGAGAGAACCGCACTCTCGATCGGATCGACGACGTCCATTTCCATCACTTCCGGAGCTGCGCCCTCGAGAGTCGCACTGATGCTGACCACCGGGAAGTCGACGTCCGGAAGCTGGCTTACGCCCATCTCTCGAAACGCGAGCGCACCGAAGACTACCAGTGCCCCCATCAACATCCAGGCAAACACCGGATTCCGAATACTCGTACGAACTAAGCTCATGGGGCGTCCTCAACGGCCACTCGCAAGGTGGCCAGGGAAAGGCGCGCTTGGAGGCGCGCACGGTCGAGCGAGCGTTTCAAATCCTGATGACTATTCAGAGCAGACAGAACTTCCAGGGAGCTCACGAGTCCTAGGCGATAATCCTCGGACTGCTGCTGGTAGTTTTTTTCTGAGAGACGATGGGCCCGCTCCAAGAGCTGAATCTGCTGGAGAGCACCTTGAGCTTCGAGCCATGCCGATCGCACTTCCTCTTCCGCCGCTCGACGCGTTTGGGAAAGAAGGAGTTCACCTGTCGAACGCCTCTGGGCAGCCTCCCGCACCTGGGAACGCACTAGACCGCCCTGAAACACCGGCATCGAAGCCGTGACCGAGACATCCCACTGGGTTGAGGCCAAAATGCCCGTCCGCTCGAGGTACCAGTTACCTGCGGCATCGATCGAGGGCAAATGGGCGCCCCAAGCCACGTCGACACCTCGTTCGGCCGAACGAAGCGCCTGATGGGCTGCCTCCACATCGGGACGCTGCTCTAAGCGACTCAGGTGATTTTCGAGAGGCACCAAAACGGAGGGCAACGGCTCGCGTACCGAGGGAAGCGCTGGCGCCACCTCGCGTGGCTGACCCGTGGTCAGCGCAAATTGATCGCGGGACTGCTCCCAGGTTACCTGCGCCGCTTGAAGCTGAGCCTCGACGGTAGCCACCTGCGTTTCGGCGGCGAGCAGATCGCCCGGTCGACTGCGACCGATCCGAACCCGCCCGCGCACATCCTCGGCGCGGCGGCGGGACACCTGAAGAAGTTCTTCTAAGTTGGAGAAATCGACTTCAGCCTGCGCCAGTCGATAAAAGGCTTGAGCCACCGTCGCGTAAAGGGTGCGGCGCGCTTGACGTAGCCTCGCTTGCTCTCCCTGCCAACCGGCATGCGCTACATCCAGCGCCGCAAACTCTCGAAGCCCGCGAAACACCGGCTGAGACAAGGTCAGGCGGACCTGATGCTGATCCGCCCGCGAAAAAGGGTTCAGCGCGGTCGCCGGCGGCATTTGCTGGCGCGTATAAGTGCCATTCAACTCCAGCGAAGGAAGAATTCCGGCCCGGGCCTGAGTCAGCCTCTGGCGAGACTGCTCGACTTCCGATGCTTGCAGCGCTTCGGTCTCAGTCCGGGCGCGAGCACTCTGGTAGGCCTCGTCCAGGCTAATGCGACGAACAGGATTCACCGGCCTTTCTTGACCTTCGACCCATTCACTTGCGAGCCCTAAACCGAGCGCCAAAAGCACGCCGAGAACGCCGCGCATGGGACGAGCCTTTTCCGACTCCGACAGATTCGCAAAAGGAAGATTCATGAAAGGACCTCGTCTGCGGAATTCCATTTCGCTACCGCTTCGGGAAGCACAGGGGACTCACCCGAATGCCCCATGGATCTTGCCAAGTCGGCCGGAGGAACGGATCCCGTTTTCCCAAGAAAGACGGCCTTCACCAGAGCCGCCGCGATCAGCTTTCCATCCAACCCGTAGAAACGCTGTTGAAGATAAAACCACTTCGCATCCCACCCGAGAACCCGTGTTCGGATCTCAAATTTCTGAAAAGGAGCAATCGGCCGCCGATACCGAATCAGGACACCCCCTGCCACCGGGTTCCAACGATTCTTCAACATTTGCCGAAGCAATCCGGTTCGAATCGTCAAATCCATCCGACCGATATCGAGAAGCGTCAGATAACGTCCGTTGTTCATGTGCAGATTGGCATCTAAGTCATTCGGCCAACATCGAAACCGAATCTTCGACTCTTCGAAAACCTCCAAGCACTTCCGCTCCCAATAAGCGAGGAGCAGGATTTTCAACAACCGAAAGTAGAGGTTCACGCCCCTGCATCCCCTTCTGCCTGAACCGAGGGCCACGTTTTCAAAGTTGCGAGGAGTGCGAGCACTTCCGCCTCGGTACGCAGACGATTGATTTGCGCCGAGTTGTAGTCCTGCTCGAACTGAAGCACTAAAAACACCGTGCTTTTTCCGCGAGAATGACGATCACGCTCGTAGAGGAACTTCTCTTTCTGCGCTTCCTCAAGGCGCCGCACCAGAGCCAAACGCTCCTTGAGTTCGGAATAGCGGCGAGACAAGTCCTGCCAGCCTACTTCTTCTTCAAAGAGAGCGCGCGTTGCACGAAGATCTGCGCCTGCCGCTTCCAAAGCGTAGCCTTTGCGGTGATCGGCCACACGACCGAACTCAAGCGGCATCGTGAGGCGAACCCCGGCCGCCAGGTTAGGATAGGTGGTAGTGAGAGAATCTTGCCAAGCCAAAGAGCCCGTCGGATTCTGACCGTTCAAAGTTGCCGATCCGAAAAGTTCCAGCGTGGCTCGATTTCTTTCCTGACCCAAGCGTGCCCCGTGGAGCGCAGCTTGAGACTGCGCAACTGCCGCATCGGTATCGCCTCGGCGTCCTCGGCGAGTCGGAACCGCGCCTGCCTGAGCCGCTCCCGATTCCAAAGGCTCAATCGCCTCAGAAACCACATCCGAATCCACCCCACGCAAAGAATTCAAAGCGCGACTAGCGCTTCTCAGTTCATCCCGCGCTGCCTGCAACTCGATTTCACGAAGGCGAAGCAGGGCTTGCGCCTGCTTCAAGTCGCTTTCGTCTGCCAAGTGAAGTTCCACTCGACGAGCGTTCCAATCGACCATCTTCTTGGCTCGGTCCAGAGTTTCGGCCTGAACGCGCGCGACTTCGCGTGAAGCGGAACACCGCCAGTAAGCACCTTCGGCCTGCGCTAAGACCATCTGCGCTCGAAACGCTTCCGCCGCTTGGGCTGCGCTTGCCTGCTCGCCTAGCAAAGCAGCTTGTGCGGCGAACTCACTTCCTCCTCGGTTTCTTAGAAGAGAAACGGACAGCTCGACACTGGGGCGGCTATCGAAAAAGATCGGTCGAGAAAGAAAGCCCGGGTTCGCTCCGATAATCTCGGTGTGGGTAAGCAAGTACCCCACGCGCGAAGTCACACCCGAGCCCCAAGCTTTGCTGACGCCGATGCTTGCCGACTGAAAGCGGGTTTCCACCCCTTGAGCCGGAATACTCACTTTCGGGGACTCATCGTCCGACCACAGCGCCTGCCCCTGCAAAACGGGCGCGTAAACTTGATCGCCTTCATTCTTCCGAAGCGCGGCGCCTTCCGCGCTTTTGACGGCAGAAAGGTAAGCTTGATTGCCCTGACGGACCTGTTGAAGATATCCACTCAGCCCCAGACGGTCGGCCGCTTGCGCGACGGAGGAAACCCCAATGAGCCCTAAAGCGAGCCAAGAACGACGCATGTCATGCCTCCCGGAAACAACCGGCTGAAAAAACCGAGACGAAATTATCCACCAGCTGAGCACGGTGTTCCGCATCCTTGATGGAGTGCTTGAAGTAACGCATGCGCACCGAGTCCACGCGCACGAAGTAATTCAGAGAACCTTGAAGGATTTGGGCCAAGATTCCTGGGTCCAAATGCTCGTGAATGTAGCCCTTCTCCTGACCATGCTGAAAGAACTTCACCCACGCCTGGAAGATCTTTAAAAAAGTTTCTTCAAAAATTTTTGCGGCGACTGGTAGATCGCTTTCGATTTCTCGATGAACGATTTGTGCAATCTCTGGTTCTTCAATCTGAACGGCGACGATCTCCTGAATGGCCTGCCTCAGACGCTCCCGGTACTCCGGAAGCGTGCTGACCGGCTGGAGAAGTTTTTCAGCCATCTCGAGCCGCGCCTGACCGAAAAGCTCCAAGCATTCTCGGTAAAGACCTTCTTTGCCTCGAAAGTAGTAGCTCACTAAACTGAGATTTACGCCCGCGCTACGAGCTAAATCGCGAACGGTGGTCCCTTCAAAACCGCGTCGGGCGAAGAGCTTCTTTCCCGCCTCTAACAGCAGGCAACGGGACTTTTCCTCCGCTGGTTCGGAGCCGCGTTTTTTGGCCATGGCGAGACTTTATGGGGGTACCGAAGGGGTGTCAAACGCTTGTTTAATCCCATTCAAACCAAAGCTGGAGCGGATCCTCAGGCCCCACCCAACCGGACACGGAAAGCCCCAAAAGTCGGATCGGGGTCCGGCCCGCCTCGGTTGCCTCTAAAAGGAGGTCGCGAGCCACTCCTTCCAGACGGGGCCTTTGATCGGTGGGCGGATCCAAAGTCCGGCTCCGCGTGATGGTCCGAAAGTCTGCGTAGCGCACTTTCACGGTCACGGTCCGAGCCAGCGACTCGTACTCCCTTAAGCGATCCGCTAACTCCTGACACTGCTCGGCCTGGGTTGAAAGGAGGGCCGTGACATCCAGTAAGTCCCGGCCAAACGTGCGTTCGGTGCCTCGGCTTTTGGGCTCCGAAGGCCCCTCCACTTCGCGATCATCCTGACCCCAAGCCAGGCCATGAAGGAAACGCCCGAATTTACCGAGCTGCACTTCCAAGACCTCAACAGAAGCCAGCCGAAGTTCGGTGACCCGGTGAAAGCCAAGCTCTTGCAACTTCTTTGCAGTCACCGGCCCCACACCCCAAAGCCTTTCCACCGGGAGCGTAGAAATAAAGGCTTCGACACGCTCGGGAGGGACCACGACCAGGCCGTCAGGCTTTCGATAATCCGATGCCACTTTCGCGATGAATTTATTAGGCCCGACCCCTGCCGAAGCGGTCAGCCCAGTTTCCGCCCGAATTTGCTCTTTGATCCAAAGTGCCAAGTCCCGCGCCAAAGGCACACCGCGGTGATTCACGGTCACGTCGAGATACGCTTCATCGAGCGAAAGCGGCTCAACCCGATCCGTGACCTGGTGAAAAATGGCTCGGATTTGCTGAGAAACTCGCTCGTACTTTTCAAAATCGGGATGAACGAACTGAAGCCCCGGACAGAGTGCCAAAGCGCGCTTTGCGCTCATCGCACTTTTCACTCCAAATCGCCTGGCCTCATACGAAGCCGAAGCCACCACCCCGCGCCCTTCAGGACTTCCTCCCACGACGACTGGACGCCCGCGAAGCTCGGGGCGGTCTCGTTGCTCAACCGACGCAAAGAAAGCGTCCATATCCACGTGGATGATTTTTCTCGGGACCGACTCACGCACAGCCGACGCACTCTAACACGTCTCCGACGAAAACTTCCGTGTTACGCTGAAAGCTATGCGCCCCCTCTTCAAGACCATCGCCCCGACACTGACACTGCCTCGGGCACTGGCGTCTGCCTTCTTTCTTTCACTGACCGCGCTTCCTTCTGCAGCTTTCGCTGACACCGCGGGGGATGCACTCCGGGCTGTTCAGTGGATGCAGGCTCGGCCCGCTTATGCGGAGCTATTAGAGAAAGGGCTCAAGCGCTCGGGCCAAACCGATGCGGTTCGTTTTCTCACCTCGATTCCCCAGTGCCCACCGGGAAGCCGCTACGAAGGACTGGTGCGCTCTCAGTCAGGCGCGCGGCGTATGTACTTCGCACGCGATTTAGACGAATTGACCCAATCGACACCGGATCTGGAACGCTATGTGAAGCTTGCGACTGCTGCGAATCTGGGGAATTTCCAGGTGAAATTCGATGGCGAGCTCGTGGAAGTCAGGTTTCAAAACCAGGTGATCCGGCAAGTTTGCATCAAAGCATCACCGACTTTCGAAGACCAAGTCGAGCTCCTCGTTCATGAGCTCACTCACCTGACGGCGCCCGATGAGCCCCCACTTTCACTTTTCGACATTGCAGCACTGGGGGATCCGGTTCGCTACGGACGAGAACGGGTCAATGCCTTGGGCGACGAAGTCGATGCTTACATCGCCGAATACAGCGTGAGAATTCAGCTTCGCGGTAAAGGCGCACTGAACCCGCCGTACATTGCTTCGCTTTTCAGTGACTCAGGCCAGTGGCTGGGCAATCGCGACTCCCTTCGGAACTACATTTTAGACAACTTGGGCTATCAGAGAGTGCGCTTTGATCAAGAATACCGCGATAACCTAAAAGCTGCGGAGCAAGCACTCGGCGACCGAAAGCGCCTGCTGATTGAGCTCATCAACCACCGAACCACCGAGGAAGCCCGTTTTTCAGAGCGCGCTAAAAAGGCACAAAATTCAGCGGATCGAGAAACCGCTACCCGGTTCTCACAAGCCGCCAGCGACTCTCGTCAGCGTTCCATGCAGACCCTGGGCGATGTGACCAAGCAACTCTCGGAAGTCCAAAAGCAAAACCGGAACTGAAGTTCCGCGCGATTCTAACCCGATGGACTAGATCCACGCGCCTAAATGCCGAGCGAGCTCAAGCCACGGATGCTGCTCCGGGACGAGTCGAGGAGCTCCCATCAGCTCCCTGACGGGCGCACGCGAGACTCGGCCCTGACGATAAACGACGGCCTGACCCCATGCACCTTCCGAAACCATCTGGGCCGCCTGAACCCCCATGGAAAGAGTCAAAAAACGATCCATCGTGGTGGGATGACGGGCGCGCTGCAAATGTCCTAAAACGACATGACGGCTCTCCCAGCCCGTTTCTTTTTCAAAGTCGCGAGCCAATTTTTCGCCAATGCCGCCTAACCGCACCGCTTCAGGCGAACCTTCCACGCGAAAGGCAACCTGAGCCGTCTCAGCGCGCGCATGAGCGCCTTCTGCAGCTACGACTAACAGGCCACGCTGACCCGAGCGCTTCTTTTCCCGGATGAATTCATAGAGTGCCGACCGATCAAAAGGCCGCTCCGGGATCAAGATCACGTCGGCATAAGATGCCAGGCCACCCCCTAATGCAATCCAACCCGCCGTTCTCCCCATCGTCTCGACGATGAGAATGCGTCGGTGGGCATCGGCCGTGGCACGCAAGGCATCCACCGAATCAGCGACGACCGCGCAGGCCGTATCAAAGCCAAAGGTCTGCTCGGTTCCAGCCAGATCGTTGTCAATCGTCTTCGGAACCCCGATCAAGGGAACCTGATTTTCCAAGCTCGAGAGCGCCGCAAAAGTGCCGTCGCCTCCGGCGACGACTAAACCTTGCGCGCCCATCTGCCGCCACTTTTCGATGAATTCCGATTCGCGGCCCTTCAAGCCACTTTTATTTGAAGTCCCTAAGTAGGTCCCTGCCTGCGCATGGATCCCAGTCAGCTCTTCGGCGACGATGGGTCGAAAATTCCCTTCAAACACGCCTTCAAAGCCGTCGCGGATCCCGATGACCTCGAATCCCGAACGCAGAAGGGACCGGGACACCGCTTCAATGATTCCGTTGAGGCCAGGTGCGTCCCCTCCACCCGTCATCAGAGCGATTCTTGCCTTCATGCCTTCGATGTATCATGGTTCAACTCATGCTGGATCAGTGGAGAAAAAAGCTAGTCGAGTCACAGCTGACGCCCGAGCTGGTCGAGAAAATCGATCAGGCGGTGAATCGCCGCATTAACTCGGCTGGGTTCGACCCCTGGGGACTGGATCCCGAAACGGTCAAGAACGTGGTCGCTGCGATGCTTCCCGTTTACCGGAACTACTTCCGAGTCGATTCAGTGGGCGCCGAGAAAATCCCCGAAGGCCGCGTTCTGCTGGTTTCCAACCACGGCGGACAGATTCCCCTGGATGGCTTCATTATCGGCATGTCGCTGATTGTGGACGCGCCAAAGCCGCGCATTGTTCGCGGCATGTTTGAGCGCTGGGCCACCCACTTGCCGTTTGTGGGCTCGTTTTTCGGAAAACTCGGACAAGTCGTGGGCGACCAGCGCAACTGCTTGGACCTGCTGAGCCGAGAAGAGGCGGTGCTCGTCTTCCCTGAAGGTGTTCAAGCCTGCGGAAAAACCGTTCAGCACCGCTATGAGCTTTTGCGCTTCGGCTCAGGCTTCATGCGCCTAGCACTTGAAGCCGGTACTCCGATTGTTCCAGTCGCGGTCATCGGATGCGAAGAAGCTTACCCAAGCCTTTTGAACATCAAGCCCCTGGCAAAACTTCTTTCTGCGCCGTACGTGCCCATCACGCCACTCTTTCCCTTCCTTGGGCCTCTCGGGCTCATTCCTTTGCCAACGCGAATCAGCGTTCGTTTCGGTGAACCCCTTCGTTTTGAAGGCGATCCCGATGCGCCCGATACCGAGATTGAATTGAAAGTCGAGCGCGTGCGCGCAGCGGTTCAAGCTGAACTCAGTGAAGGTCTGCGCCTTCGCGGTGATCGTTTGTTCACGGGCTCGGGTGCCCACGCTGAAACAACGATCGAGACCGACCCCGAGCCCTCTACAAAAGAGGATGGGCAAGAGAAAGAGATTCCGGTCGATGGAAAAAACTGAGCTCAAGCCAAAACTGCTGATCACGGGAGTTGCGGGCGGATTGGCCCAGCTGGTGGTCGATCTTCTGGCCCGTAAGTACCGCTTGGTTGGGATCGATCCCAGGCCTTTGCCCAATGGAATCCGCTTCCCCGGTGAATTTGCTTCCATGGATTACCGCAGTCGAAGGCTCGACGAGCTTTTCCGGCAGCATGATTTTCATGCCGTCCTGCACCTGGGACGATTGCCACTCGGCTACCTGGCGAAAGATTCCGATCGTTTCAACGTCAATGTCCTCGGCACCCGCCACTTGCTTGAACTTTGCGCGCGTCACCGCGTTCAGAACGTCGTGGTTTGTAGTTCTTTCCACGTCTACGGCGCTCATCCTCACAATCCGCTTTACCTGAGCGAGGACGATCCGCTTCGCGCGAGCCATACGTTTCCAGAGCTTGTCGATGCGGTCGAACTCGACAACACGGCCACGGCGTTTCTTCTCAAACATCCTGAAATTCGAGTGGTCGTTCTCCGGCCCTGCAACGTCATCGGCCCGAGCATCCGAAACCGAATTTCGACGTTCCTTCGCAGTCGCTTTTGCCCCTACTCTTTGGGCTTTGATCCGCCCATGCAATTTCTTCATGAAGCCGATTTCGCTCGCGCCGTGAAGCTCGCACTCGAGTGCCCGAAACGAGGCGTTTACAACGTGGCGGGCGAAGGCGTGGTTCCGTTTACGCGCGCAATTCGCCTTGCCGGCGCGAAAGCCGTTCCTTTTGCGCAGCTTCTGGTCAGCCCACTCGGACTTCCGCTTCGAGGCTTAGGATTCCCCCTTCATTTGGCAGACTACTTTCGATTCCCGGTCGTGATTTCTGATCAGCCTTTCCGCCGAGAATTCGGCTTTCGATCGCAAATTACGACTCGGGACGCTTTGAACGATTTGCGATCTACAGGGACTGAAGAAGAATGAAGGACCTCACTGAGGTGTTGGGCATCCTCGGTGCGCTGATCCTTCCCGCTTCGGACCCCCTGCCTACGCAGTGGCAGGCGGACACCATTCGAGTCCGCATCTTTCCGCATTTGGGTACCTACTCGGTTCCCCAAGGCCGCGAGACCGTGATCGATACAGTGACTTTCCAAAGCCCCGGCCCGTGCCGCCTACTCGACTCCGCCCCGGGCGCGGCTCCGCCTGCCGGGCCCGCGCCCCTTACGGCCGCAGGCCTCGTGGTCCGCGCGCAGGAACTCGGCTCCCCAAAAACTCTGGACTGCGGGGGTGCTCCCGTCACCGTCCTTCGCGAGCCCACGCTCAAAGCCTTTCGCTACACTGGGCGGTTTCATCTGAACCCCCGCAGCGACGCCTCGGGCACAGCTTTTCTCGAAGTCGTGAACGAGCTCCCTTTTGAGACATACCTTCAAGGAGTGGTTCCGACCGAAGTGCCCTCGAGCTGGCCGGAAGAGGCGCTGAAAGCGCAGGCCATCGCCGCGCGCACTTATGCGTTTCACGAAGTCGCGACAAAACTGGAGGCTCTGCCTCCGGGCAGTCCAGCCCCAGCCTTTCACTTAGACGACACGGTTCAATCGCAAGCTTACTTAGGCCTGACCAAAGCAGTCCCCGCAACCGATCGCGCAGTCCAGGCCACGGCCGGGCAGATCGTGACTTACGAGGGGCGAGTCATCCGTGCTTATTTCTCGGCCGATAGCGGGGGGCACACCGAGTCGGCCAAGAATGCTTGGGGAAGTGATTTGCCTTACTGCCAAGCGCGCGCAGAAGTCTACGACAGCGAAGCATTCCCCACGCGCTGGACCAAGGAATGGACCACGCCTGAGTTGGAACGCGTGGCTCGCGAACGCGCTTGGATCGGACCCTCGGATACCATCACTTCCGTGGAAGTCCGAGATTCCGAGCGCTGGGCGAGTGGGCGCGCAAGCCTGGTCCACTTCCGACTGAAATCGGGAAAAACGGCTTCGATCCCTGCCCCCCAAGTGCGCTTGGCTTTGGGGCTTCGGAGCACTCTGTTTCAGGTCGAGTCCAAAGGCGATGGTAGCGGCACCGTTTTTCAAGGGCGCGGCTGGGGGCACGGCGTGGGAATGGCCCAGTACGGCGCTTGGGCGCTTGCGACCACTCGGGGCTGGAAAGCGGAAGAGATCCTGAAATTCTATTACACCGGAACCGAAGTCACTCGGCTCCCGACCAGCCCTTAACGAAGGCCTGCAATATAGGCGCACCAGGAGTAATCGTTCGTGCCTTTTTCCGTCGGCACGTACTCACCAGTTCCCTCACCATCGATTTCCTTTTCCCAGAATACGACGCTCTTTGAGAAGCCGGCTTCTTCGAGGAGCTCAAGCACTTCTGGAATGGTCCAAAGCCGCCAATCATAAGTAAAGGCGTCGCGAATCACCGTTCCGTCGGCCATCCGGAAGTGAATGGCGTAATGGGCTTCATTCGAGATCGGGTCAAACGACTTCTGATCCCAAGTGTACTGGTAAGGCTGCATGTCCTTACGACGGATACGCTTGTGATCGCGGGTGGTTTCGACCATTCCCGGCCCGCCTGACATTTCCAGGATCAGAATGCCGTCTTTTGCGAGACCGCGCAGACAAGCGCGAAAGTAATCCAGAAGCAGGCGACGCTGCTTGAAGATGTAAAAAGAAAAATTGCAGACCGCCAAGACGTCGGCCGCCTTGGGTTTGACTTCGAGCACG
>JACCEC012301708.1_pt1 | contig 12288 bp, 10 predicted proteins | sample 7450121 | NCBI WGS metagenome assembly JACCEC01 (sample SAMN15323455, study PRJNA562643) | freshwater metagenome | isolation source: river surface water | place: USA:Blue River Watershed | collected 2017-08-18 | reverse complement strand
GTGCATGTTTTGCGCTCTTGTGCATTCGCGCAAATTGTCAACTTTGTTGTTTGACCTGTTGCCATCAATGTGATCCAACATTGCAGGCATTTTGCCATAATGGAATAGCCAAACAAGATGATGTTCTTGATAAGGGACGCCATTAATTTCTATGATTGTGTAACCATAAGGCGACACACGACCGGCTTTTGCTCCCTTACACTTAAAACCGCCGCGATTGATTTTCCAATACAAATGCCCATCAATATAGTCAAAAAGATGATGCATCAAACATTGGTCAATTTCATTCGGTTCCATGGCTCATGAACTCAAGGTTGGCAATCAGACGAGAATTGTCTGGGGCAAATTTTAATGCCTCACGGCACAACTGGGTAGCCTCATCTTTGAGTCCAAGATTCCAGGCGCAAATACTCGCCAAATCCCAAGGCTTCTCAGTCCAAACAGAAGGATCCATTGTGTAAACCAGCGCCTTGTCTTTGATTGCAAGTGCGCTTTTGGCCGCAGCATAACCTTCTGCCCACATGCTCAAACGATAGCAAATCATGGACAGTTCAACCCACGGCTCACGAGTGCCTGGCGCTTCTGCAACGGCCAGCCGCGCCCATTTGATTGCCTCCCAGCCATTCCCAAGTTCGTCGTGGCACTTGGACAAAAGGCGCATGGCATAGCATCGTTCATTCTGCCAGGTGGCCTCGGGCATTGCTAGGTACTTTGTCAGCGCCTCAATGGCTTCTTGCCAACGGCTGTAAAACGTCAATTCTCGCGCATGGTAGAAAGCGTTGCGCGGGCAATGCGGATCTTCCTTGACCGCCAACTCAAGCAGCGGCATGTATTGCCCACGGCTCTTTGTTGGGTCAGGATGATGGCTGACCAGCAACATGTCCGTGTGAGCATAGACCTCGGTGATCCTTGCATCAGCGCGGGGGTACTCATGCACCGGGTGGTGCCAGTGATAGCCGTGCCGGTGGTGGATTTTTTCGTAGTAAAAACTGATGCCACAACCCCAGTCAAATTTGTATCGCAGACGGGTCGTGTCATCTTTCCAAACGCGCTCAATTTCCTCGCGCCAGCCAGGCTCAAGCACTTCATCAAGGTCAAGCGAAATGCACACATCAAAGTCGCCAGGGATGAGCGCAAGAGCCGCATCACGGGCTTTGTCAAACCGCCAGGGCTTGATGCAAATGTCATAGACAAATGCACCAGCCTCATGTGCCAGTTGGGCTGTCTTGTCTATTGAGCCAGTATCAGCAATCAAAATCAAATCGGCATCTTTTGCGGATTCACAAAAGCGTTGCACAAACTGTTCTTCATTTTTGCTGATTGCATAGACTGCAATTTTCATGTCTTGTCTTTCAATGTGTTAAACAGCCGAACTTCCAATCATTTCATCTCGCGCCATAATCCACAAATAGCATTTTTCCAAAAAATTATTGCCATTTTGAATCTCAATTTCTTCAATTGGCGCGTGCAGTTTTTGCACGCTCAAAGGAATTGTGTTTTGATCCACCGGTTTTGTTGCAAAACAGTAAAGATCCATAGACACAAGATGTTTGGAATTGCTTGCGATTGATTGGCGCAAAACCATTGCAGTATCAATCCTGAAATACGCATTGTTAAATGCGATTCCGTATGCGGAATTTTCAACGCTGTGTTCAATAGCCATGATGTTTCCTTAAAAGCCAACTTCTGCTGTTTGAATGTTTGCAACCCATCGAACTGTTGCTGCAGCTGCTCCAGTAACAGAAACTGCCAATGCTCTGGTAGTGGTATCTGCCGCCAAAGAAACTGCCCATCCAGGTGTGTTGCTGATTGCCGTTACTGTGCTTGCCACTAGGGTTGTGGTGTTTGAGAAGCGATGCAAAAGACCTTCAATTTTAAATGCAGCGCAGTTGACTCCACTAGAGATTTGGCGGGCAACAATAATCCCACTAAATGCGGTTGCATTGTAGTTTGGTATAACCAATTGATTGTTTGTTGATGGCGATACGCCATTGCAGGTCATAACAACTGGTGTTGAACTGCTGGTTTCAGCGACCAAACCCAAAGATGCAGTTTGATGCGCTCCCAACTTTGCCCATGTGACGGGCAAACCACGCGCAAACTTGCCAATTGAGTCAGCAAATCCATAATAGCCTTGTGCCATCCCATACTGTTGTGTGACACTTGCCGATTCGGATGGAAGCAAAAAGCCGTAATTTGCCGTGTTTGAAGATAGATATGAACAAACAGACGCAGCAAATGGGCCGGACACTGTGGTTTGCTGAGATTGAAGGCTAAGAGAGCTAGTGCCACTAGCAGTTGTTGTTTGCCCAATAGCAACTGCTGCTGATCCGCTTGCAAGTGTATTTCGCCCAATTGCAACTGCGTTTGAATTGGTTGTTCCGTAGCTTGATGTCGTATTATCAACAATTGCGGCAAATGAATTTGCACCGCCAGCACGACTTCCACCCATTGAAATGGAAGAATTGCTGGGGGCGGTTGAACCGCCTGCCGTACTTGATGCACCTATTGCCACACTGTTTGTAGAAGCAGACGGACGGCTGATAGTTGGGCCAATCGCCTCGGCATATCCACGCATGGTTTTTTTGTCGCCAGTTTGCCACTCAGTGCCAAGGCAAACAATTTGCGTCCCTTCACCTTGTCTAAGGTCTAGGGTCGCAACACCATCAATTGTTTCTGACGCATCAGGGTCAATTGTGACAAGATTATTGGCAGAGGTGTTCCAAATCCAACAATTGAAACCAGCGCCAAGTGTTGCCGCAGCCGTCAAAGATATTGTGACGCCCGCAGAAACATTCAAAATTTTGCCACTGTCTGCTGAAGTTACCGTGTAAGGGGCACTAACACTGACAATTGTGAGTGTTGTGCTACCGCCACCAGCAGGCCCAGTAGGGCCAGTAGTGCCTGTCGGGCCAGTTGGGCCAGCCACCGTAGAAGCAGCGCCAGTTGGCCCTGTCGGCCCAGTCAAACCAGTGGCACCAGTAGAGCCTGTCGGCCCTGTAGGGCCAGCGGCACCAGTAGCCCCAGTTGAACCTGTCGGGCCAGTGGGGCCAACAGCGCCCGTGGAGCCTGTTGAACCTGTCGGGCCGGTCGGGCCGACAGCACCATTAACGCCGGTTGCTCCTGTTGGGCCAGTCGGGCCTGCAATTCCCGCAGTCCCAGTTGCACCTGTAGGCCCAGTTGGGCCTGCAATAGTAGACGCCGCACCAGTCGGGCCAGTAGGGCCAAGCTGGGTATACATCACCTGCGAAACGTTGACAATTACACTAGGCGTGCGAGGCACAGTTCCAACCGCAGGCAACGTTTCAATCGTCACAAGTGTGCTGTCTGTTGCCCAAAACAATTCCACATAATCATTGGCGGCTGTGGACGTCCCAATGAAATCCACAGTTGCCACAGCAAAACCATATTCCGTTGAACTCTTACGAGCAGGAACATAAAAGCGTGTATTGCTGTCCGGGTAATTTGCACCGTTGTATTTCAGCCAAATATCCGCATAGTGAATTGCGTTGTCTGTGTTTTGCAGTTGAAGGGAATAGGTCAGTTTGTATGTGCCAGGATTGGCAATAACAATACGCCCCACACCAGACTAACTGATGTTTTGCGTACTAGTTGTGCTTCCGATAGCAACAACTTGTTCAGTCACCGCCCCTGTTTGGTCAGTGATGTCGTAAAACGCGCCAAAATCACCAATTGCGCCACCAGAACCGGTCGCGCCAGTGGCTCCGGTAGGGCCGGTCGGGCCGGTATTGCCTGTTGCACCAGTTGAGCCGGTAGGGCCGGTCGGGCCAATAGCTCCTGTAGCGCCTGTAGAACCAGTAGGGCCAGTCGGGCCGGTCAAGCCTGTTGAACCAGTGTTGCCTGTCGGGCCAGTTGGGCCAACGGCACCTGTAGCGCCTGTAGACCCAGTAGGGCCAGTCGGCCCAATAGCTCCTGTGGCGCCAGTAGAGCCTGTCGGCCCTGTAGGGCCAACAGCGCCCGTAGCCCCAGTCGAGCCTGTAGGGCCAGTCGGGCCAGCCACAGTTGAAGCAGCGCCCGTGGCCCCAGTTGGCCCTGTGGGGCCAGCAATCGTAGATGGCGCACCTGTAGGCCCAGTCGGGCCAATAGAACCTGTCGGGCCGGTCGGGCCGCTGGCGGGGCCAGTTGGGCCGACAGCACCAGTAGGGCCGGTTGGGCCTGTTACACCATTGATGCCTTGCGAACCTGTGGGGCCAGTTGGGCCAGTAAGCCCAGTAGTGCCTGTCGGGCCAGTTGGGCCAGTAGCGCCTGTTGCACCAACAACACCACGATCAATACGTGCTTCAACCCGAGGTTGTGGAACAACCTGGAGGTTGACGTTGTTGCCGTCAATAACCGTGACTTTGACCGTACTCATAGCACCACCACCCCATCAGAACGCACAAGGAACAGCAGGAAAATCACCATGTCATCTGCCGGGGTAGAGCCAACAGCGGGGAATGACACTTTCACACGCCCCGAATAGCCAACGCAATTGGCGGCATTGATTTCAAGGCCAGGGTCAGCAGACATCAGTGACCAGGCTCCAGCATCAATCACCAAAGTGCAAGTGCCAGCCGCCGCGACAATGTTGGTCACGGTCAAAGGAATTGCAGATGGGGTTGGCGTGTAGTCGGCAATGTCAAACGTCAGACCATTGCGCGTGTCAACAATGTTGGTGACATTACGACGAACAATCTGTGCGTCAATCGTTGCGCCAGTCAGGTTGACGGGCAAACCAACGGCATCCGTAAAGGTCAGATTCCAGTAAGTTTGCTGATCCCAAACAAGTTCGCCAGCAAGAATCGGGTTGTCAAACCCACTCACTTGTGCAAGTGAGTTTTTGTTAAAAATCGCCATATCAGTTCCCTGTTCTCAGGTGGTGACGTTTCCCCACTCACTGCGGGGCACGAACTGTCTTATGTTGTGTTTTTATTCTACATCAAGCAGTGCGTTTCCACATATAGACAACGATGTAGGGAGGCAAGTTTGCATTGGTGCCGGACGAACCAGCAGATGCAACGGTTGTAGAGACACTAATTCCAGTTGTCGCAGATTGGGTCGCAGTAGTGTAAGTTCCGTTCCCAGGATTGCCATTTCCAGCCCATTGCGTTGAACCAGCTTGATAGCCTTCTGCACGCAAAACATTGTGTGTATGACCTGGGTCAGTGACAGAAGATGTTGCTGTATGGCTGTGGCTGACAACAATTGCATCCTTGGAGCCGCCAGTACCTTCTGCGGTATTGAAAGAAGGGTCGCCAGCGTTGTAGCTGACCGGCACTCGACCAGCGCCAAACGCAACCCAAGTTCCAAAACCAAGCAATGTTGCCGCGTTGGTGCTACTGGTCGCGTTTATGTAGATAGACCCAACCGGGTACATCAGCTTGCCAATTTCAGCCTGAAGGGCAGATGCTGCACCAGCCGCAGTCGTTGCGCCAGTGCCGCCGTTGGCAATTGGAACAGCATTCACCAGGCCATCGGATGCGTCAAGGCGACCCGATGAGTCAAGGTTGTTGGCAAGCTGGGAAAGGTTGTATGCTTGTGTCATGGCTTTTCCTTATGCCGCGCTGTCACGGGCATATGTTTGGTTGTTGAGCAAAGTGTAATTGTTGTTGATAGCACTCGTCAAAGTGTACCCAGCACTATTGGCCGTGTAGTCATACGACGAACCTTTTGCAAGCAATGCTCCGTTGGCATAGAGCGAGAACGCAAGCGGATTGTTTCCAAATGAATATGACAATGCACCATTGATTGAGTAGGCAACAGTGTTGGTGATGTTGCTACATGGCACGCCATAGTTGTTTTCGGAAAACTGAATGAAAATGAATTTGCCCGTCAACGCAGATGGGAATCCGGTGATTTCAGTGCCGGACACATCGTAGTCAACTTCACTAAAAGCAGTCCCGTTGGCAAACAGAATTTCAAACCCGTTAGCCACAGAAAAAGCCGTTGGCGTAATTGTTGTCGCGCCAGTCACATCAATTTCTGCGCGGCTGAATGGCGCATATGCCGCCCCTGCCGCACGATAACGATACAAGCTATTGCCAGCAGTCACGCCAGAAATGGTTGTGGTGAATGTAATCGTCTTGGTTGACGAATTCACTGTGCTGACCGTGTATTGTGTTGGCGTGCCACTATTTGTGAATGTGATCTTATCGCCAGCATTGACCAACTGATATGGCATTTGGTTGACCACAACAGAACTAGAACCAACCGTCACCACTTCCGAGCGCAAGTTCTCGTAGTACGCATCTGTGCTGACTGCGCGGAAATTCAACACAACAACAATCTCGCCAGCAGCACACGCATTGTTCATGACCACCGTTGAGGCTGTTTCTGTGTAGTCATCAGTAGACAGCAACACGCCATCACGGAACACCAGCACATTGCCGACAGTGTGAGTCACCGAAAAAGACGTTTGTCCTCCCGTAGCAGAGAATACCGACTCAGTGAAATAAAAGCCATCCGGCTGTGTGTAGCCAACCACGCGACCATAAACGTCAATTGTCAGCGTTGATACGTTAACCGTCTTGCTGTAAACGCCAGCGCCAAAATTGAGGAACTTTTCCAACGACACGACCATAGAGCCATTTGTGTTGTTGGTCACACTCAACAAGCCATCAGCACTGCTGACAGATGTTGTGCCAATCTTGGTCAATTGTCCTGTCCGTTGGTCAAGGTCAATAATGTTTGTGCCTGTCTCCAATGCTGACCAAATTGACGTATCAAACTTGGCCGTATCTGTCGGAACAAATGTGGCACTCACGCCAGCATATGCAGCCCCACCAACATCAAAACTGAATCGTCGGCTTGTTCGGTTGCAAAACAATACAAAGTCCGACGAGCCAAACGTCAAGCCAGCCGGGAACCATGTGTACAACGATGGATCAGTGACAGGGTTGGCAGATGGTGTATTGCTCAAACCATAGTAGGTTTTGCCAGTAGATGTAAGGCTAAAACCCGCGCCAGAAGAACTGGTTGCATACGCGACGGACAAATACCGATTCTGGAATTGGATTGTGGTGGGACTCCAATTCAAAACAGTGTATGGCGCAGAGAACTGACTGCTTGCCAACCCATTAACCAACTTGGTGAAGAAATACCAACTACCAGGCGGCGGCGAGAAAGTCACGGTGGGCAGCGTCTGGCCGGTTGTATAGGGCGTTCCGTTGCTAGGCGTAGCCGTCACCCCTCCAAAGTACAACTGACTTGCTGTGGGGCTGCTAAAGGCCGAATACCACACCTCGGCATACAACACAAAGTTAGCCGCACCCATGTAAGGCTGGATTGTGATTGTCGGTGTCGGGATGCTGGGATACTGAGCGATCACCACAGGGGCAGGAACCGGGCCAAAATAGCTCGGGTCGGGCAGATTGCTGTTGCCTGCCGCCGTGTACTTGGTAATGTCTTGATCGTCATAGACCTGGGAGTTGTATTCGTTCAACTCAAAGGACGCGCCAAGAGTGCCATCAGGCATACAGAACTCAGTGACACGCATGACACGGAATGGCTTTGCATCCCAGCCATAGCTGGAGTTGGTCACGGATACCACATCGCCAGCTTCAACTTGAATGCCAGGGTAGGCAGACTTGAAGCTGACAATCAAATCCTCGCGGGCTTGCTCAAGCAAACGATTGGCAAGGTATTGTGCTTGCACACTGTCATTGACCAACGAAAAAGACAAACTTGTTTTATTGGTCGGCTCGTTTGCGTACAACAATCCAGATGGCGTTTCGGAATACACATAATTGGATTTGTCGCGGTTGGTGCCATCAGGGAATTCAGCTTCAATCTGATTGATGCTGCTAGTGATGTCAAAAGCACTGACGCGAATCTCGCCAATAATGACATCATCAGTAAACGCATACGCAACTGTTTCTGGCCTGTTAGCAATGACACTCCATTTGCCATTGACTTCATCGTACTGATTCCAAGAATCGCACGCAGTCATGATCTGATTGATGTTGTTCAAGCAACTTTGGCCCGTATCAATCACGCCATTGATGCGATAACGTGGCTGCGTGTATGTGGTCCCGTTGAATTGGTAGGAAATGGTTTCGTTGGAGTATGTGTTCAGCGCAGTTGCAGATGCTGAATCAACCAACGATGTGTCCATCGCGCAACCATAAACTTGATTGGTCAAGTAGTCATACCAAACATCACCAGGCAATGCAACAGTTTGACCGTTGAGCGCATGTTTGACCTTGTACGTAATGTTTTGAATGCCAGTTGCATCATCTTCACGGCTATAAATTAGCTTGATGATGACAAAAGCCAAACCATTCATTTGCCGTCCACTGGCAGGCCAACGCAAACTAGCATCAATGTCCACGCCACCCATCACGCTGCTAGGCAAACCAGCGCCATTTGCGCTAGTAATAACACCCGCTTCTGTGGAGGTGTAAAAGTACATGAACAGATTGCCATCAATCTTTGTGTCCACATTCCCAGAGCCGTCTGTCAAGCTGACCACACGAGTTTGGTCAGCGCCATCAAACGTCATTTTGCGGTCGCCCCAATACATATCAGTGCGATCAAACGTAAATTGACCGTTGGGGCTAATGTGCGAAACCACCATGACGTAATACAACGCCTGGTTATCCGTAGTCATCACAGCATCAATAAATTGACCGCCTGTGTATGCAGTTCCATAAACAACAGGGATGCTGTTGGTTGAAGAGGGTGGAATTTGCTGGCGAACACCGTTGTCAGTTTTCTGTGATGCGCCAGGAGCAAAAGCACGAGAAACAAGCGATGACACAACAAAGTTAATGGCAAAAGCGGCTGCCACCTGAAGTGCAGTCATGGCGCCTGCGGTTGCAAGACCGTAATACGCCATAACAATCATTGTTCCGACCATTTTTATTCCTTCACAAACGTCACCGACACAGGCTTGTAGCCGCGCTTTCGGTAGTCAATCAATGGGCCAGTGGACGATGTGGAGGTGGCAATCATTTGGATGTCACCACGAGCCAGCATCTCACTGCCAATCCTGTCAAATTCTTTCCACAACCGCCCACCAATTGTGCCATTTCTATACTCTGGCTCAACCCACCAAAGAAGTTCATGCAACTCCTGAACCTTGGGCGACCAAATGTTGCCTTGTCTGATGGCAATCAATGCGCCATGCATGTGCTTGTCAATCAGGATAAAGCCACGGCCAGCAATGATGCCAAACAAAAGTTCTTCCACAAATCGAGGGAAGTGATTTGTTTCTTGGCCCAACGTCTTGATTGGATTTTCAAACGCATACGCTTGAACAATCTCAAGCAATCTTGGAATGTCGTATCTTGTTGCAAGGCGAATCAATCGTTTGCTCCTGCTGAAACATTGTCTTGTGAAGGGGCATCAGTTACTGCTTGGCTCCCTTGGGGCGGCGGCGCTCCAAAGTCGAAATAAGCATTGGCAATCACCGGAACGCGAGACATGCTCAGGTCGCCTGGGTAATATGCTTGCCAAATTTTGGGGGTTGTTCGCACGCCACCAGTTCGGTTCTCAAGAATTGTGCGGAACGATGAACACGACAATCCAACGGTAGCAACGCGAGTGCGGGCCTGCTCATTCCAATCTTCAGTGATGGAATAGTTGGAAACAATGCCGGTGTAACGTTTAAAGAATTGCTGTGTCGGGGTGGTGATGATCTGATTGTTGCCATCCAGAAAACCGCGCCACACCTCAATTCTTGATCCTTTGATGTTGGCGGCAAGAACCAAAGAAATGCTTGCACCATCAACACCAGTCAATGACACAGACAGGTCAGTGCTAGTGGCTTTGAGGTCGCGCTTAACCTCGGAAATGTTGAGCAGACTACCAAGATTGGTGTAATCAACACCATTGACCGTGATAGGGCTTGCAGCGTTGCAAAACGTGTATGTCGCAGTTGATGTGGTCAGCCGGACAAATTCAGCGTGATTGATTGAATTGCTGCTCAACGCAGCCATTGTCGTACTCATGTGATGTCCTCTCGAAACACAAACGGGCCGTCCCACTGAACGAATGCGCCGCCAGGTGCAGGCACAAGTGTATATGTTGGGCAGGCTTCTGCCAACACATTGAATGTGCAATTCACACCGCAAGCCACGGCAGTCCCCGCAATCGGCGTGCCAATGATGGGGCGATGGATAGACACCGTAGCGGTTGCACCTGTGTAGGCAACGTTTGCCGTGATTTTGTAGGTGTAGCCGTTGATGCAGATGAAGTCGCCAGCCTTGAAAATGTCACCAGTAGCCGCGGGAATATCAGTCAACGACAATGTTTGCGAGTTGGCCGCAGGTTGAGCCGCCAACGTGATGCCGGTCGGCGTTGACGCAGCACCACCCTGGTAAGCAATAAACCAAGACAAATTGCTGTTGTTGAAATTGATGACCTCGGGGTTTTGCCGATCAAGGTTGTCAATTGTTTGGATGATGTCGCGGCTGGTTTGGTAGGGCAGGTATGCATGAGGCGTGACGCTGAACACCCACGGCACTGCTGTGAGGTATTGCGCCACACGGACAAAACCAGAACGGCTCACTTGCTGACCAACAACCCTGCGGTTGTTAACCATCATTGACTGTTGGATGTTGAAGATGGTTTGAAAAGACATCACGTTCTCCCGTAGGTGGTGGCAAGGATTTTCTCGCCATACTTGTTAGCCGCCCACACAGCGTTCGGGCTACTCATCAGGCGTTCTTCAAACGACTTGGAATCAATCGCGCTGATGTTGAAATAGTTGTTCACAGTGCTGCTACCAACATTTTCCAGCGCATTGTTGGGAATGATGGTTCCGCTTCCGTTAGGAACAAACAACTCGGGGCCACGTTCACCAACCATGTAAGGCGTGCCGTCATAGACCGGGCCACCGTTTGCCCTTGGCGCAAGATATTGGTTGAACGAGGCATCAAGTGCGCCGCCACCACTAGGCGATGGCCCCATAGTTGGCCCAGTAAAAAAGTTGAAGGCGTAGCGCATGATCTGCAACGCTTGGGCCTTCATTTGCATAGCAATCATGTCACGAATAATGCTTTGTGCAAAATCTTTGAACTTGGTTTTGCCACCCTTCACAAAGTTGTCAATGGCGTTGCCCATCGCAGAATACACATTGTTGAACACTTGCTGCGACTTCAATGTTTTGTCTTGCAATTCAATGTTGAAGTTCTCAATAGCCTGCTGTTTGTCCAGTTGTGTTTTTAAGAATTCTTCGTCAGCTTGACCAACAATTTCTCGGCGTTTTTGTTCGTACTTCAAAGACACTTCCGCAAGTTTTTGCTCTTTTTCCGTCATGTAAATCAGGCGGTTTTGCAACTCAACCATCTCTTTTGCATTTTCAAGAGATTTGGTTTCGTTTTGTGCCGCAGTGCGAATTGCTGCTCGTCGGTTATCTTCCGCAACTTCAGCATTGGAAATTTCTTCTTGCGTTCGGATGTATTCGTTGTATTCAGCAATACGATTGCGATCACGGATTGCACGCAATTTGTTTTGCGTATCAATTTCAATCGCAATGATTTGCTCGTCGGCAATCTTTTTGTTTTGTGTTTCAAATACAAAGCGTTCGGCCTCATTTTTTTGGGCCATATCTCGCAACACATCGTCTTTGCGTTTTTGTGCGTCAAATTCAATTGTTTGAATTTCACTTGCCGTTTGTTTTGCAATTTCAATACTGTTGTGCGCTCTTAGTTTTCTATCTTCATAGTAAAGTTGCTGTTCTTTTGCAAGGCCACCAGCTTCCGAATATCTCCTGATGGCATCTTTTTCGTCTTGCATCTTTTTATCGGCATCTTCTTTGGCTTTGATTTGTTTTTGCAAAGCCTCATATTCGGCTTCGTATCCGGCAAGAACCGCACGGTTGCGCTCAACCGCCCTAGTGTTGCCTTGCTGTTCATCCATTGCAATTGTCTTTTGAATGCGCTGGATGTCGGCCAATTTGTTGGCAAGTTGAGTTTCAATAGACTCAGGTCGCCCAATGCCTTTAATACGATCCCAAAAATCACTAAGAGCTTTACCCGCGGCATTCCATGCAAGCTCCAAATAACCAAGTTGACGCTGTTGCTCTTTTAGCATTTGGTTTAATGCATCAGATTCAATTTTGATTGCATCTTGCCATCGACCAGCACGCTCAAGAGCAGCAATGTTTTTGTATTGCTCAAGCGTCAAAAAATTCATTTGCCTGTTTAATGATGCAGCACTAGATGCCGTGCCATCCATGCCGCCAGCAAGTTTTTGCGCGGCAGTTGCGGCATCAATACCAGCAATCTTTGCATATCGCAAAACAGTTTCACTAACAGACCCTATTGTCTTGTCAGTAAATTGACC
>JACCEC012099371.1_pt1 | contig 12288 bp, 8 predicted proteins | sample 7450121 | NCBI WGS metagenome assembly JACCEC01 (sample SAMN15323455, study PRJNA562643) | freshwater metagenome | isolation source: river surface water | place: USA:Blue River Watershed | collected 2017-08-18 | reverse complement strand
TCGCCCTGCGCGTGGGCAAACCACGGTGTATGCCGCACCCCCTGGCCCCGCACCAAAGACCGTCGTCTGCCGATCCGGCTACTGGACGCCATCGATTCGTGGTGAAAGCACCAGCGGTGCCAGTTTTATCGTTGACGATACCGATCTGACCATACGACCGAGTGAACACGCGGAGAATCTCGCCATGCTGGCTGGCATTAGTCCGGATGCTGCGGCAGCACTCCAGAGTTCGCATGACCCACAACTTCAAGGCAGGGTGGGTCTGCGACCGGTCGTTCCGGACCGTTTACCGCTTGTCGGGCAAGTACCCAGCAGGCAACCCACTGAGCGCAGCAATTTGTCACGTGCTGCCCGCGCCCGCGTACCCGGCCTTTACGTTAATTCCGGTTATGGTGCACGCGGCATTCTGCTGGCCAGTCTGTGTGCCGAACTTTTAGCCAGCCAGATCGCCGGCGAACCCTTACCGCTACCCAAAGATCTCGTGCGCGCAATTGATCCAATGCGGTATGCTCACAAAAAAGCATCTATCGAGGAGACACACCATGAAAATTGAAACACTGGCCGTTCATGCAGGCTACGACATTGATCCGACTACGAAGGCAGTCGCCGTGCCCATCTATCAGACGACGTCTTATGCGTTCGATAGCACGCAACATGGTGCGGATCTATTCGATCTAAAGGTGCCCGGCAACATCTACACGCGCATCATGAATCCCACGCAGGACGTGCTTGAAAAGCGTGTCGCCGCCATGGAAGGCGGTATTGCTGGGCTGGCCCTGGCCTCGGGCATGGCAGCCATTACCTATGCCATTCAGACCATCGCTGAGGCGGGCGACAATATCGTCACCTCCAGCACGCTATATGGTGGCACCTACAATCTGTTTGCACACACCTTGCCGCAATATGGCATTGAAGTGCGCTTCGCGGATTACAGCCATCCGGAAAGCTTTGAAAAACTGATCGATGCCAAAACCAAGGCAGTGTTCTGTGAATCCGTCGGTAACCCGCTGGGCAATATCACCGACTTTGAAAAACTGGCCGAGATTGCTCATAAACACGGCGTTCCCCTCATCGTCGACAACACCGTACCCTCACCCTATCTCTGCCGGCCATTCGAACATGGCGCGGACATTGTGGTGCACGCACTCACCAAGTATCTGGGTGGCCACGGCAACTCCATTGGCGGCATCATTGTTGATAGCGGCAAGTTCCCTTGGGCAGAACACAAAGCCAAGTTCAAACGCTTGAACGAGCCAGACGTGTCCTATCACGGCGTGGTGTACACCGAAGCCCTCGGCCCGGCTGCGTATATCGGTCGGGCACGCGTGGTGCCCCTGCGCAATATGGGGGCAGCCATTTCGCCGTTTAATGCCTTCCTGATTTTGCAAGGCATTGAAACCCTGGCATTACGCATGGATCGCATCTGTGACAACGCCCTCAAGATTGCCAACTTCCTGAAGAACCATCCGAAGGTCAGCTGGGTTAACTATGCAGGTCTACCAGACCATAAAGATCATGCGCTGGTTCAAAAATACATGGGTGGGCGTGCTTCAGGCATCCTCAACTTTGGCGTCAAAGGGGGCCGTGATGGTGGCGGCAAATTCCAGGATGCATTGCAGCTCGTGACACGTTTGGTGAACATTGGTGACTGCAAAACCTTGGCTTGCCATCCGGCATCGACCACGCACCGTCAGCTCTCGCCGGCCGAACTGAGGAAAGCGGGTGTCTCGGAGGACATGATTCGCTTGTCAGTGGGTATCGAGCATATCGATGACCTGATTGCTGATCTGGATCAGGCGCTGAATAAGGCTTAAATATATGCTAGGCCGGGCAACGCGTCAGGATGTGCGCGGGCCCGGCTCTCATGGGGCGCCGGCGCCCAAATCGAGCCAAACCCGACGCGCACCCTGCCTTGCATCAAAGGCTAGCCCGATTTGCGATGCTTTTTATCGATGAGGGCGCCTCTGATCAGGGTGCGCCTTTGCACGCACAGGAAAACAACACACCCAAACTTAGGTTCGCACAATCTCCACCAGATGCGGCAACGCCAGATATTCGCGCGATTGCATCTCAGTTAATCGACTGGCCGTACGGAAGAACTCATGCGCATTCGGCCCTTCTACGTAAAGATCATCCGGATACGTTGCCGCTGAGATAATCAGCTTGACCCGATGGTCATAGCAAACATCGACCAGCCAGGTAAAGCGTCGCGCCTCAGCGCCATGGCGCACTTCCAGCACCGGAATATTCGATACCAAGATCGTGTGATACTCGCGCACCAGTTCCAGATAATCAGCCTGGGCACGGCCATCACCACAAATCGAAAAGAAATCAAACCAGACCACACCCGGCGCCAGACGCACCGTCTGGACCTGACGGTTATTGATCTCAATGCTGTCGCCCACCGTGCCAGGCATCGTCGCAGCCACTTCAAAGTACTCAGCCATGGCACGCTCAGTCTCACTATCGTGCGGCACGTGAAAAACCGGCATGACCTCTAACTTGCGCAGACGGTAGTCCTGTCCGCCATCCAGCGGCATGACATCCATCTTCTGCTTAATCAACTCAATCGTTGGCAGAAAGTTCATGCGCTGCAATCCGTTGGGGTACAAATTATCCGGCGGATAGTTACTGGTCATCACGAAGATGACACCTTTTTCAAACAGCAGCTCGAGCAGGCGACCAAGAATCATGGCATCGGCAATATCCGACACGTGAAACTCATCAAAACAGAGTAAGCGCGTTTCTTTGGCGATGCGCTCTGACACCGGCACCAACGGGTCGGCTTTGCCCGCATGCTGACGCAACTCGGCATGAATCTGATGCATAAAGGCATGGAAGTGAATACGCTTCTTGCGCTTGTAAGGCACTGCTGCAAAAAAGCAATCCATGATGAAACTCTTGCCGCGCCCGACGCCACCCCAGAAATACACACCCCGCGGCACAGCGGGTGGAGAGATCATCCGGCGAAGCTTGTTACCGCGCGCCGTTTTGAAATGCATCAGGCCCTGATACAGTGTTTCCAGTCGTTCAACCGCCTGCATCTGGGCTGGGTCGGCATCAAAACCTTTGGCTTGAAGTGCGGCGGCGTAGGCACCGATCATGCCCGGCGCGTGGGGGTTGAGTTCGCTGGTAGTCATGCGCTTATTCTAGCGGTTACGAGCCCTAGTTTCATAGCGTTTCATTTTTGCGCATAATGGGTGCATGCAGGATGTTGTACCCTATAAGCCTGCCCAAAAAGGAGACGCAACATGAAGATCGATATTGGCATCCCTGAAAAAGACCGGAAAGCTATTGCGGCTGGATTATCGAATCTGGCTGCGGATAATTTCACGCTGTATCTGAAAACGCATCATTTCCACTGGAACGTAACGGGTCCGATGTTCCAGACCCTGCATCTGATGTTTGAAACCCAATACAACGAATTGTGGCTGGCCTCCGACGCCATCGCCGAGCGTATTCGTGCACTGGGATTCCCGGCGCCGGGCACCTATGCCGATTTTTCCAAGCTCACCGTCATCAAGGACACCAAGGGTGTGCCCAAAGCGGTCGATATGATCAAGCAACTGGTTGCCGGTCACGAAGCAACGGTACGCACTGCACGTGCCCTATTCCCTATCGTCGATGCGGCCGGCGATGAAGCAACGGCCGATCTACTCACGCAGCGTATCCAGATTCACGAGAAAACCGCCTGGATGCTGCGTAGTCTGCTGGAGCAATAAGCTGTTACGCTGGCTGCGTTCATTGTATGGCGCCCGTGAGCTGATCACGGGCGTTGTCGTTTGCTCACTGCTAGCGGCCTGCGCACCTACGACACAACGCGTTCGTGTTGATAGCGGTGCCGCCCAAGTAGAAGCGCAAAAACAGCGACAAGTAGCCTTGCAGGCTTTCGTAGAGGATCAAATGCGCCTCATGCGTGTGAGCTACCCGTTGCTCACCAAAGGTGCGGATCTCTGTGGTGACGACATTCGCTTTACGACCGGCATGGCATTGGCCAATCAGGCCACGCTGCTCGGTGAGGATTTTCGTGAAAGTGCTCAAAAAGCCTATCAGCTGAGCGACCAAGTTCAGGTGATGTATGTCGTGCCCGGATCCGCTGCCGATAAAGCAGGCATTCGCACGGGTGACACTTTGCGCTATATCGACGAATGGGCAATCCCCACCGGGGCCGACGCTGTTCGTCAATCGCTCGACCAGCTTCAGGTCCGCACACAGACGGGCAAGCCCGTACGTGTGGATATTATCCGTAAAGAACGCGGCCAAAGCCTGCTGATTACACCTGACCGTGCTTGCGCTTACCCGGTAGTCCTCGGTGGTGGCGATGAGGTCAATGCTTACGCCGATGGCAAACAGGTGATTGTGCAACGTGGCATGATGCGCTTTGCCCAAAGCGACACAGAACTGGCGCTGGTGGTCTCCCATGAAATTGCCCACAACAGCATGGGGCACATGCGCGCCAAAATGACCAACTATGCGCTGGGCAGCATCCTCGACATTGCAGCGCAGGTATTGCTGAAAGTACCGACCCAGGGGTTATTCGGTAACCTCGGGGGCAACGCACATTCACAAGGCTTCGAAGCCGAAGCGGATTACGTGGGTCTGTACATCATGGCGCAATCCGGGGGCAACATCGAAAATGCCCCGCAATTCTGGCGACGTATGGCCACCCTATCACCCAATGCCATCAAAAGCAGCCATATGGCCAGCCACCCGGCCACCCCGGAACGCTTTCTGGCGCTGGAAGAAACCGTGAAAGAAATTCGTGCCAAGCAGCGTGCAGGCAAGCCGCTGATCCCCAATTTAAAAAATGCGCCGGACCTGGCTGCGGATCAGTTCATACCACCTGAGAAAAGCCAAGCATCCCCCTGATCTGGCAGCTTATTTCTTGGATTTTGGCTTTACCGATGGCGGTTAGTTGGTTATAGTTCGCGCCATGATTACCGCTTTTGAGCTTAACCACGGCCGCTTGCAGCAGGTGACTGTCGAGTCACTGGAAGACCTGCAGCACTGTCATCCTGTCTGGGTCGACTTCGAGTCCCCGACCGAGGAGGAGCGTGACTGGGCAAAAAGCACCTTCGAGATCGATCTGCCCGAAGAAGACGAGGTTGATGACATTGAAGCATCTGCCCGTTTCTTCGAAGGTGAAAACGGTGAACTGCATATCCGTTCTGACTTTTTCCAGCACAGTGATGAAGACAGCGACACCATGCGGGTGGCGTTCATCCTCAAAGGCGGTTTGCTGTTCAGCATCCGTCGGGATGAACTCGCACAGTTCCGCCTGCTGCGTCTGCGTGCCCGTCGCCAACCCTATTACGTGCGCGATGAGAAAGACGTACTGCTGCAATTGCTCGATATCGACGTCGAATACTCCGCCGATATTATTGAAGGCATCTACGATCGCCTTGATAAGTTCAGCAAGCAGGTACTGGGCAGCGAGATGTCCGATGACACTGCTGGCGTCGTGCTCTCCGGCATTGCCGTCGAGGAAGATCTCAATGGTCGTATCCGTCGTAACCTAATGGATACCCGACGTGCCGTGTCATTCATGATGCGCATCAAGCTCCTCAACGAGCAGCAGAACGATGAAGGTCGGCAGATTCTGCGCGATATCGATTCGCTGGATGGTCATACCGGATTCGTGTTCGATAAATTGAACTTTCTGATGGATGCCACCGTCGGTTTCATTAACATCAACCAGAACAAGATCATCAAGATCTTCTCGGTGGCCTCGGTGGCGATGCTACCGCCCACACTGATTGCCAGCATTTACGGTATGAACTTTGAGTTTATGCCTGAGCTCAGTTGGGAATACGGCTACCCATTCTCGCTGACGCTCATGGCGGTTTCCGTCATCATCCCCTTCTGGTATTTCCATAAGAAGGGCTGGCTCAATAAGTAACGGTCTTTGCCATGACACCAACAAAAAACGGGAACCCCAAGGTTCCCGTTTTTTGTTTGATGCGCTTGTAACGCTTAGAAGTGGAGTGGGCGCTTATCGCAAGCCAGTGCCGCTTCGTGAACCACTTCCGACAGTGTCGGGTGGGCATGGCAGATGCGGGCGAGGTCTTCGCTGGCCGCACCAAATTCCATAGCCACCACAGCCTCACCGATCAGTTCCGAAGCATTCGGGCCGATGATGTGTACACCGAGGATACGATCCGAATTGGCATCAGCCAGCATCTTGACGAAACCTTGTGCATTACCGGCACCCAGGGCACGGCCATTAGCCATGAACGGGATCTTGCCAGCTTTGTAGGCAACGCCTTCTGCTTTGAGCTGCTGCTCGGTCTTACCCACCCAGGCGATTTCTGGATCAGTGTAGATGACCCAAGGAATCAGATCAAAGTTGATATGACCGGCCTGGCCTGCCATGATTTCGGCAACCGCCACGCCCTCTTCCATGGCCTTGTGGGCCAGCATCGGGCCGCGCACCACGTCACCAATCGCCCACACACCCGGCAGATTGGTTTTGCAGTGACCGTCAACTTCCACCATCCCACGCTCGTTGAGCTTGAGGCCAACCTTGTCGGCACCCAGACCTTGCGTGTTCGGGATACGGCCAATCGACACCACCAGACGATCGGCTTCCAGCTTCTGAGCCTTGCCATCCTTGTCAGTGTAGGCAATCGATACGCCCTTCTTGCTGACCTTGATATCGCCGATCTTGACACCAAAGTTGAAGGCCAGGCCTTGCTTGGTGAAGATCTTCTGGGCCTCTTTGGCCACATCCTGATCAGCGGCAGCCAGGAAGTCCGGCATCGCTTCAAGCACAGTCACCTGAGCACCCAGACGACGCCAGACGCTACCCATTTCCAGACCGATTACACCGGCACCAATAACGGCCAGTGATTTCGGAACGGCACCCATTTCCAGCGCACCAATGTTGTCGCAAACGATTTCGTTATCAACAGGCACATTCGGCAAATGACGGGCGGTCGAACCGGTCGCAATGATGACTTGCTTGGCTTCAACGGTTTCCTCACCGACCTGAACCTGCCAACCGGCGGCGCCCTGACCCACAAAGCTGCCATGACCGGCTAGGAAGGTGACCTTGTTCTTTTTGAACAAGCCGGCAATACCCTGAGTCAGTTGGGTGACGATGTTGGCCTTGCGGGCAATCATCTTCGCCACATCGATCTTCGGCGTGCCTACGGTAATACCCTGATCGGCAAAGCTGTGACCGGCCTCTTCGAAAAGATGCGAGGTATGCAGCAGCGCCTTCGACGGGATACAACCCACGTTCAGACAGGTGCCGCCCAGACGCGGCTGACCCTTCGGATCGGCATAAGGGTTGGATTCGCAACAAGCGACCTTGAACCCCAGCTGCGCGGCTCGGATAGCAGCCACGTAACCACCGGGGCCGCCACCGATCACGAGGACATCAAATTGCTGTGACATCGTGAAATCCCTTTCTTAGACGCCGAGCAGGAGGCGTGAAGGATCTTCCAGCGCTTCCTTCATGGTAACCAGACCCAGAACCGCTTCGCGACCATCGATGATGCGGTGATCGTACGACATGGCGAGGTAATTGATCGGACGGATCACCACCTGACCGTTTTCGACGACCGCACGATCCTTAGTGGCATGGATGCCGAGGATGGCCGACTGCGGTGGGTTGATGATCGGGGTCGACAGCATCGAACCGAAGATGCCGCCATTCGAGATCGAGAACGTACCACCCGACAGCTCTTCCATGGTGATCTTGCCGTCTTTGGCCTTCACGCCGTATTCAGCGATCTGCTTTTCAATCTCGGCAATGCTGAGTTGATCGGCATTACGGATGATCGGCACAACCAGACCACGTGGCGAACCCACCGCGATACCGATGTCGATGAAGCCGTGGTAAACGATGTCATTACCGTCCACTGAGGCATTCAGGATCGGGAACTTCTGCAGGGCAGCACAAGCAGCCTTGACGAAGAAACCCATAAAGCCCAGACGAACGCCATGGGTCTTTTCGAACTTCTCACCGTACTGCTTACGCAGCGCCATGATCGGGCCCATGTTCACTTCATTGAACGTGGTCAGGATGGCGTTTTCGTTCTTCGATTGCAGTAGTCGCTCAGCGATGCGGGCACGCAGGCGCGACATCGGCACACGTTGCTCCGAACGGTCACCCAGAGCGATCGGCGCCACAGCGGCAGCAGCCTTCGGCTGGGCAGCCACGGCGTCTTCTTTGGATACACGGCCACCGCGTGCGGTACCGGTGACGTCAGCGGCAGCAATACCCTTTTCTTCCAGGATCTTGCGCGCAGCTGGGCTAGCGGTGCCAGCGGGTGCAGCAGCGGCAGCGGCCGGTGCGGCAACCGGTGCAGGCGCGGCGGCGGGGGCAGCAGCAGCGGCTGCAGGAGCCGGTGCCGATGCGGTGGCTGCCGTGTCGATCTGAGCGATCACTTCACCGGATACAACGGTATCACCATTGCCTTTGATCAGCTTAACGATTACGCCGCCATCCGGGGCGGGCAATTCCAGCACAACCTTATCGGTTTCGATGTCGATGAGATTCTCATCGCGGGAAACGGCTTCGCCTTCCTTCTTGTGCCAGGACACCAGGGTGGCCTCGGCGACCGATTCAGACAGTTGCGGGACTTTGACGTCGATAATTGCCATTGTTCTCTCCACGGACTCTTATGGTTTTTAATACTCGATCTTGCCCAGAGCGGACTCGATCAAAGTTTTGTGTTGCTCATTGTGCTTGGCCAGATAGCCCACGGCTGGCGATGCAGCTGCCGGACGTGACACGAGGAGCAGGTGTTGTTTCGGACCCATCGAACGGGCCAGATGCTGACGGGAAGCGAACCAGTACCAGAAACCCTGGTTACGCGGCTCTTCCTGGCACCAGACGATTTCGGTGGCCTTCGGGAACTTCGCCAGTTCGTTCTTGAACGACTCTTCCGGGAACGGATAGAGTTGTTCGATACGGACGATGGCGATGTGATCTGCTTTCTGCTCACGGCGAGCATTGAGCAGGTCGTAGTAAACCTTGCCCGAGCACAGGATGACACGGGTCACCTTGGCTGGGTTCAGATCGTCTACTTCGCCAATCACGCGCTGGAACTCACCCTTCGACAGTTCATCCATCGAGCAGCTGGCATCCTTGTTACGGAGCAGCGACTTCGGCGACATGATAACCAGCGGCTTACGCTGTTTGCGCACCATTTGACGACGCAGCACATGGTAGATCTGGCTGGCGTTCGATGGCACACACACTTCCATGTTCATTTCAGCGCACAGCTGAATGAAACGTTCGGGACGGGCCGAAGAGTGCTCCGGGCCCTGACCTTCGTAACCGTGAGGCAGCAGCATCACTAAACCACAGCCACGACCCCATTTGGTTTCACCCGAGGCGATGAACTGGTCAACGACTACTTGTGCACCGTTCACGAAGTCACCAAACTGGGCTTCCCAAACGACCAGCTGGTTCGGCTCAGCGGTGGCATAACCATATTCGAAAGCCAGCACGGACTCTTCGGACAGCACCGATTCGTAACACTGGAATGAACCCTGATCCGCCTGCAGATGAGCCAAGGGTTGATAGCTCCCCGCATCCCAGCTTTCGCGATTCTGATCGTGAATGGTGGCATGACGGTGAAAGAACGTACCGCGACCAACGTCTTCACCCGAGATACGGATGCCATAACCTTCAGCCAGCAAGGTAGCGTAGGCCAGATTCTCGCCCATGCCCCAGTCGACCGGCAGCTTGCCTTCAGCCATGGCACGACGATCGTCGATAATTTTCTTAACGCGCGAATGCGGCACAAAGCCTTCTGGCAGCTCGGCCAGCTTCAGACCCAGACGCTTCAGTTCTTTGGCAGGCACCTTGGTGTTGGCCGTTTCGATGTACTGCTTGCTCGAAAACGGACGCCAGTCTTGGGCATTCTTACGCTTGTAGTCAGAAATCACTGGGTTGGACAGCAATTCACCGCGATCCAGATGCTCACGGAAGCTCTTGATAATGCCATCCGGTGCATCAGGAGCAACCACCCCTGCGGCAATCAGTTGGTCGGCATAAACCTTGCGGCTACCCGGGTGTGCGGCAACTTTCTTGTACATGAGCGGCTGGGTGACCATCGGCTCATCTTGCTCGTTGTGACCCAGTTTACGGAAGCAGAAGATATCAATGACGACATCTTTCTTAAAGGTCTGACGGTATTCAACCGCCAAACGCGTCACCATCGCCACCGCTTCGGCATCATCACCATTGACGTGGAAGATTGGCGAATCCGACATCTTGAAGATATCGGTACAGTAGAAACCGGAACGGTAGTCACGTGGATCTGAGGTCGTGAAACCAATCTGGTTATTCACGACGATGTGAATCGTACCGCCCGTACCGTAACCGCGTGTCTGCGCAAAGTTGAGCATTTCCTGGTTACAGCCCTGACCAATTACAGCGGCATCGCCGTGAATCAGCACAGGAATAATTTCGTTCTTGCCATTTTCGCCGATGCGGAACTGACGGGCAAACACCGAGCCCTCAACCACCGGGTTAACGATTTCTAGGTGCGACGGGTTGAATGCCAGCGTCAGGTGCACGGGGCCGCCTGGCGTACCAACATCCGACGAATAACCCATGTGGTACTTCACGTCACCCGAGCCGAGGTCAACCTTCTTCTTGCCTTCAAATTCGGCAAACAAGACTGAAGGCGGTTTGCCCAGGGTGTTAACCAGCACATTCAGACGACCACGGTGCGCCATGCCGATAACGATTTCTTTGGCGCCCATGTTGCCAGAAACGCGGATCAGTTCATCCATCGACAGAATCAGGGCTTCGCCACCTTCCAGCGAGAAGCGCTTCTGTCCGACATAACGGGTATGCAGGTATCGCTCAAGGGTTTCAGCAGCCGTCAGGCGCTCCAGGAAACGTTTCTTTTCTTCTGCCGAGTAGGCCGCTTGACCGCGATTCGGTTCGATACGTGCCTGTAGCCATTTCTTCTCTTCGTAAGAAGTCATGTACATGTATTCGACACCCACATGGTGGCAATACGTCTGCTTCAGGGCGTCAATAATCTGGTTGAGCGGTGCCGTCTGACCCGATCCCACCTTGAAATCACCGGTGTCGAAGCTGCGCGACATATCGGCGTCGGTCAGACCGTATGTCTTCGGATCCAGGTCCGCGATTTGCGGACGCAGATCACGCTTCAGCGGATCCAGATCAGCACGTTGGTGACCATTAAAGCGGTAGGCATTGATCAGCTGTTCAACGGCCATGCTCTTTTGTACATCACCGCCAGCAACTGCAGCCGTCGGACGGAAGCCGCCGTTTTTGCCCAGCGCTTCAAACGCAGCAATGACCGGTGCATGGGCAACGTCACGGGCAACAGCACCTGGCTGACGTGCCAGATCTGCAAAATACTGATTCCAGGATTCCGGTACAGAAGCGGCATTTTCCAGCCAAGCTTCGTACAGTTCTTCCACGAACGGGGCGTTACCACCGAACAGGTAGGAGTTCCCGAATTTTTCCTTCATCATGTTTGTCACCGTTTTCGGTTGATCTTATAAGTTTTGAGAACCCGCAGGCTCTCGTCCCCTGGTGTGTTGACTACGCAACGACTGAATTCTTTTAAGCAAATGCTGCAACTGCACACGCCGCTTATTGTGGAAAAGGGCGGCCTAGCCGCCCCCTTCCGGAGTATCACAGACGATTAATGATTAGCTACGCTTGTCGAGCGCAGACACATCACGACGGGCTGCACCGATGTACAGCTGACGTGGACGGCCGATCTTGTATTCCGGATCGGTAATCATTTCTTCCCACTGTGTCATCCAGCCCACGGTACGTGCCAGGGAGAAGATACAGGTGAACATATCGGTTGGAATACCCAGTGCCTTTTGCACGATACCCGAGTAGAAGTCCACGTTCGGGTAGAGCTTCTTCTCGACAAAGTAAGGATCTTCCAGCGCAATCTTTTCCAATTCCATGGCCAGCTTGAACAGACGGTCGTTTTCCAGACCCATTTCCGTCAGCACGTCGTAGCAGACCTTACGCATCAGCTTGGCGCGTGGGTCGAAGTTCTTGTAGACGCGGTGACCAAAGCCCATCAGCTTGAAGCTATCGTTCTTGTCCTTGGCGCGGGCAATGAATTCCGGCACGCGTGACACGTCGCCGATTTCTTCCAGCATGTTCAAGCAAGCTTCATTGGCGCCGCCGTGTGCCGGACCCCACAGACAGGCAATACCAGCTGCCATCGTAGCAAACGGGTTGGCACCCGACGAACCAGCCAGACGCACGGTTGAGGTCGAGGCATTCTGCTCGTGGTCGGCATGCAGCGTAAAGATGATGTCCAG
>JACCEC010118653.1_pt1 | contig 12289 bp, 10 predicted proteins | sample 7450121 | NCBI WGS metagenome assembly JACCEC01 (sample SAMN15323455, study PRJNA562643) | freshwater metagenome | isolation source: river surface water | place: USA:Blue River Watershed | collected 2017-08-18 | reverse complement strand
TTCGATGGCCATTCATAAGCGCGATTTGCCACACTCCATAACCCTTCGCTAATCTTTGCCTCGTTCCGGCGAGGGTTTTTAACTTCCGTTATCGACGGTGCAGGTAAATGCTCCTGCTGGGACTTTTGTGAAGTAACCGAAAGTTTTACCTAACAGGGAGAAATTAAAATGGCTGAGATCACCATCAACGGAATTCGTCGTACTGAATTCGGTAAGGGCGCATCACGTCGTGCACGTCGCGATGGTCAAGTTCCAGCTGTGATCTACGGTCACGGAGAGAAGCCAGCACACATCACTCTTCCAGCACGCGAGCTTGGCGTTGCACTAAAAACTTCGAACGTTCTTCTCGACATCGTTGTAGATGGCAAAACAGAACTCACACTTCCAAAAGCAATTGTGCGCCATCCGATTAAATTAACTCTTGACCATGTTGACCTTGTCATTGTTCGCCGCGGTGAAAAAGTTGTCGTATCTGTTCCTGTTCATACATCAGGTGAATTCGACCGCGATGGAATTCTTGAGCACGTTAACAACACAATTGAAGTTGAAACAGAAGCAACATCTATTCCTGCATTCCTAGATCTTGATCTCACAGGTTTAGCTGCCGGTGATTCAAAGTATGCATCTGATGTTGTTCTGCCAGCAGGTGTTGAACTTATTTCTGATCCGAAGATGATTGTTGTTCACCTTTCAGAGCGTTCAACAGCAGTTGAAGAAGTTGCTGCACCTGCAGCTGATGCTGCTCCAGCAGATGGTGCGGCTGCAGCACCTGCTGATGCTGAGAAGAAGGATGCTTAAGCACTAACCTTGCTTCATGGTTTGGTTAGTAATTGGACTCGGTAATCCCGGTCCGGAATACACAGCAACGCGCCATAACGTTGGCCAAATGGTTGTTGATGAACTAGCTAAGCGTTACAAAGTTAAATGGTCTTCTCATAAATCTCGTACAGAAATTGCTGCATTCAAAATTGGTGTTGGCGATAACGCGCACTCTGTAATCATCGCAAAGTCCAAGAGTTATATGAATGAAACTGGCGGCCCTGCTAAAGCACTCGCTGCTTTCTATAAAGTCGAACCAGATCATGTCATCGCCTTGCATGATGAGTTAGATATTCCGTACTCAGCAATCCGCTCAAAAATTGCTGGTGGCGATAACGGTCACAATGGTTTGAAATCGATGACCTCATCATTTGGAACCGCCGAATATTTTCGTGTGCGCCTCGGTATTGGTCGGCCAATGGGCTCACAAGATCCAGGAGATTTTGTCTTAAAGGCATTTTCTTCAGCTGAGAAGAAAACTCTGCCCGAGTTTATTGAACGTGGATGCGATGTTGTTGAATCACTGATTATGAATGGTTTAGAGCAAACTCAATCGCGCTTTAATAGTTAAGAATCAGCCAGTATTTCGAAGTCCTGCAGCAACACCATTAATTGTTAGCAACAATGCTCTTTGCAGAGTTGGATCAACTTCTCCCTTGTGATCTCGAACGCGCTCAAGCAGATTTACCTGTAGCAAATGCAGAGGAGCAAGATAGGCATCACGAACCTGCAGAGTACGAGCCAGAATTGGCTGATCGCCTAGCAGTGAATCTTTCTTTGTAACCTTTAGAATTTCTTCGCAAGTCAACTTAAATTCAGCAGCGATTACATCTAAGAAGTGGTGTAACTCTTTTGGAACGAGTGCTTCCACGTATCGTCGAGCCATCTCTAAGTCTGTCTTTGCGAGCGTCATTTCTACATTGCTAATAAATGTATGAAAGAAGTGCCAATTCTGAAGCATCTCTTGAATAACATCAGATTTTCCGGCTTCACGAGCAGCCTTTAATCCGCTTCCCACACCAAACCAACCAGGAACAATTTGGCGAGATTGAGTCCATCCAAATACCCATGGAATAGCGCGCAAACTATCTAATCCGCCCGCAGCATCTGGTCTGCGTGAAGGACGAGAACCCAACATCATTTCTCCCAGTTGTTCTACCGGAGTAGATGCATAGAAATATGCAGGCAAATCTGGATGATCAACGAGTGAGCGATAAGCAGTAAAAGAATTCTCGCTAATCAAATCCATGCATGCGTTCCACTTTTCTAAGCTTTCACTGCTTTGACGAGGTGCGCGGTTTAGAACTGTTGCCTCAAGAGATGCTGCAAGCATCAATTCAATATTTTCGCGCGCAAGTGATGGCAATGCGTATTTGTCGCTGATGACTTCGCCTTGTTCTGTCATTTTTATCTGTCCATCAATCGAACCCCAAGGAAGGGCTACAAGTGCGTCATATGTTGGACCGCCGCCACGACCAACAGAACCACCGCGACCGTGGAAGAGCCTTAACTTAACTCCATGTTTGATTGCAACGTTACGCAATCTTCTTTGAGCGCGATGAATTTCCCATTGACTTGTTGCAATACCAGCATCTTTATTTGAATCCGAATAACCCAACATAATTTCTTGTACGTTGCCACGAAGCTCGACAATCTTTCTGTACCCAGGATCACTAAGCAGGGTCTCAAGAATTTCTCCTGCCGCACGCAATTCGGCAACAGTTTCGAGCAACGGAGCAAATCCAATAACAGCACTTGAATTCGCAAGATCAACAAGTCCTGCTTGTTTTGCAAGTACAACTGCTGCCAGTAAATCATCGGAGCCTTTAGTCATAGAAACGATATAGGTTTCAATTGATTCAGGGCCAAATCGCTTGACGATATCAAAGACTGCAGTGAAGGTATCTAGAGTCTTTTGTGCACGTTCATCGCACTTTTTGAAATCTAATTTCTTAGTTGATGAGAGCTCACTAGAAAGTATGGCAAAGCGTTCTTCATGGTTCTTGCTCTTGTATTCATCTCCATATGCAAAGGCAAGCGTGTGGTGATGAGCATCTGAGTGCTCGCGAACATCCAACGTCGCATGCGTTAAACCGAATGCAGAAACGGTGCGCATTGTTCGCTCTAGCAGTCCTGTTGCCATTAACTCGCCGCGGTTTTCCAATAATGAATCGCGCATTAATGCGAGGTCAGCCAATAACTCAGATGTGTTGTCGTAATCGCGGTGTGCAATGTGTTTCCCACCTGATGCATGGCGATTTCTGGTAAACGCTAGTCGATGCACAATTGCAGTTGCCTTTAGACGATATGGCTCCTGAACATTTAGTCGTTTAAAGCGCTCTTCAAATTCAGGAATATGTTTGAGATCTTCTTCTACTGAATCTAACAAAGCCTTGCTTACACCTGTGATGCGAGTTGAAACAGAGAGCATCTGGCGTAATTCATCCATTGCCGCAATCGTTACGCGAATGGCGTGACCAACTTGTAAGAGCATGGCGGATTCAGTGATTGAAGCTGTGATGTTTGGATTGCCATCTCGATCTCCACCAATCCAACTGCCGAATGAGATTGGTCGTGCATCCAATGGAAGTTCAACACCAAGTCGCTTTATTTCATTCTTAAAATCACTTAATACTTCTGGAATAGTTAACCTAAACAAATCATCAAGGTAATAGAGCGCATTCATGGCTTCATCAAGTGGTTCTGGTCGACCAAGGCGTAACTCATCTGTTTGCCAAAGAACATCGATAGTTTCGGCTAGTTGATCACGTTGCGTATCAGTGCTTGGTTGATCAAGGAGTTTGGCAACTCTTCCTAATTTGTTTAGAACAGAACGACGTGCAGCCTCCGTTGGGTGAGCAGTAAATACTGGACGCACCATCAGTTCGTTTACCCAGCGTGTTAAATCTTCGGTTGAGAACTCGTGCCCAGAAACTTTTGCACTTTGAGCTGCAGCAATTTTGTCGACGGCTTTTGCCATCCATGATCCACCCTGTGCTCGTGCATCTGCTAAAACTCTCGCGCGGTGAACTTGCTCGGCAACATTTGCTAAGTTGAAATAAGTACTAAACGCACGCACAAGTTGAACTGATTGTTCAATTGAAAGCTTTGATAGAAGCTCATCCCCGCCACCATCTTTAACAGCCTTACGAACAGCTTCAACTAATTCGAGTAACTCTTGTCCTTCTTGGCGAACAAGTGATTCACCCAATAAGTCCCCAAGTTTTCTAACATCGGCGCGCAAACCAGCGCCATCGTTGCCGATAGCTATCGAGGAATCTTGCGAAGACATTGGCTAATCATGGCAGGTTCATCTGCCTTAGACTTGCCCTATTAAGCCCCCTCCGTCTTTTCGGAGTTGGGGCCTAAGGCGTTTTCTCAATAGTTGATACGGCGCAAAGAAGGGAGACCGATGAAATTCGTGCGCGATGCGTTAGCGGCTGACTCACATATCAGTGGCGCTCTCGACTCAAAAAAACGAATCATCGCACCTTCGTCTCTGCATCCATTCCTTGCAGCAATTAGAGCAAGCGAGCGACCATTATTAATAGTCACAGGATCGAGCAGAACCAGTGAAGATTTAGTAAATGATTTAAGTGAATTACACGAATGCGTATTTGAATTTCCCGCTTGGGAAACGCTGCCTCATGAAAGATTGAGTCCACGAAGTGACACTGTTGCACAAAGAATTTCTACACTCATTGAACTGAGTAAAAAACAGAGTCAGAACCCAATTGTTGTAACTCCGGTTCGGGGGCTGATTCATCGAATCATTAATTCACTGGCACAAGCACCGGTGCGTGAACTTGAAGTCGGGGGACAATGCGATTTAAAGGAACTCATAGATCATCTCGGTGAACTTGCTTATCAACGTACTGATTTAGTTGAACGACGTGGAGAGTTTGCAGTTCGTGGTGGAATCGTCGATGTCTTTTTGCCTCTTGCCAAACAACCTGTTCGCATCGACTTCTTTGGTGATGAGATCGAAGACATTAGTTACTTTGATGTGGCAGGACAGAGAACTACGGGGGCAGTACAGACGAGCATAAAAATCTTGCCGTGCCGTGAATTACTTCTCACACCAAAAGTCCAAAGCAAAGCTCGCGCACTTATAGGTGACTTTCCTCAAGCAGCTGAAATTTTAGAGAAGATATCTGAAGGAATAGCCACCGAAGGTATGGAGTCATTTATTCCATTACTGGTCGATGCGAATCAAAGTATTTTGGATCGAATGCCAAAGAACACCGAAGTTATCTTCATAGATGAAGAACGAATTAAGTCCAGAGCCGCAGACTTACTTGCAACAAATGAAGAGTTCTATCTTGCTTCGTGGCTCAATGCAGCCAGCGGTGGCACAACTCCACTACATAGCGGAGATGACACATACATGACGTGGGACGAGCTGCACTCACAGATTGATAAGAACCAATTGCAGCAGCGAAGTTTTAATGTATTTGGTAGCGACCTAGATAAAGATGCAACATTTCTTGAAGCTCAAGCAATCGATCCTTTGCGAGCCAATACAGATCGACTCGTTGAAGAGTTCCGAAATGCAGCAGCTGGCTTTAACTTAACTTTTGCTGCGCATGGTCACGGAATGCATGAGAGATATTCAAACCTCTTCAGAGGCGCAGAAATTTCAGTTCGAGTTGTGACCTCAACAATTGCATTTGGCTTTAGCGTTCCTTCTGCTCGGATTCTCTTTATAACTGAGCGAGATTTGTCCGGCAGTAAAGGTGCAATCAATAACACCGAAAAACTTCCTTCAAAACGTAAAACTGCAATCGATCCACTTGAATTAAAAACTGGAGATTTTGTCGTTCATGAGCAGCACGGAATTGGTCGATACATTGAATTGGTTTCAAGGAGCGTTGCTGGAGTAACTCGCGAATATCTGGTCCTTGAATACGCATCAGCCAAACGCGGGCAACCAGGGGATCGCATATTTGTTCCTACAGATTCATTAGAACAAGTAAGTAAGTATGTCGGTGGTGAAACACCAACGGTTCATCGAATTGGTAGCGGTGAATGGCAGAAGGCTAAAGGGCGCGCACGTAAAGCAGTGCGCCAAATTGCTGGAGAACTCATTCGCTTGTATGCAGCGCGTACATCATCACCAGGTTTTGCATTCTCGGCAGATACGCCATGGCAACGAGAACTAGAAGACTCGTTTGCATACATTGAAACTCCGGACCAACTTTCTACAATCAACGAAGTCAAAGCGGATATGGAGCGCCCGTATCCAATGGATCGAATCATTTGTGGAGATGTTGGTTATGGAAAAACAGAGATAGCGATTAGAGCAGCATTTAAAGCAGTCCAAGATGGAAAACAAGTTGCGGTACTAGTTCCTACAACTTTACTTGTTCAACAACATACAAAGACATTTGAAGAACGTTATTCAGGATTTCCAATCAAAGTAGCTGGATTATCTAGGTTTAATACAGCTAAAGAGAGCAAAGAAATATTATCTGGTGTTGAATCTGGAACATTTGATGTTGTGGTCGGAACGCACCGAATACTTTCAAACGATGTGAATTTCAAAGATCTTGGACTTGTAATTGTCGATGAAGAGCAGAGATTTGGTGTTGAACAGAAAGAATCCCTCAAAAAGCTTCGCACGACGGTAGATGTTTTAGCCATGTCTGCAACGCCAATTCCTAGAACTCTGGAAATGGCAGTAACCGGAATTCGCGAAATGTCTACGATCACAACTCCACCCGAAGAGCGTCATCCAATCTTGACTTATGTTGGTGCGCGAGATGATGCACAAATTACTGCTGCCATTCACCGCGAGTTATTGCGTGATGGACAAATTTTCTATATTCACAATCGCGTCGAATCAATTGATCAGGCTGCACAGAAAATACAAAAACTAGTCCCAGAGGCACGCATTCGAATTGCACATGGGCAGATGAGTGAAGGCGCTCTCGAGGACGTCATCCTTGCTTTTTGGAATCGGGATTTTGATGTTTTGGTTTGCACGACAATTGTTGAGAGTGGGTTAGACATTGCAAATGCAAATACCTTGATTGTAGAAAGAGCGGATCTTTTTGGTCTTTCTCAACTTCATCAATTACGTGGCCGAGTTGGGCGTGGTCGTGAACGCGCATATGCGTATTTCTTATTTCCACCAGATCAACCACTCAGTGAATTAGCACATGATCGATTAAAGACAATTGCAGCAAATACCGAACTCGGCGCAGGAATGCGAGTTGCACTTAAGGATCTGGAAATTCGTGGCGCTGGAAATCTATTGGGTGGAGAACAATCGGGACATATTGCTGATGTTGGATTTGATTTATATATGCGCATGGTTGGTGAAGCTGTTCACGAATACAAATCTGGAATTATCGAGAGCGCCGAACCAAATCACGAATGCAAAGTTGAGTTACCAATAAATGCTCACCTTGATGCAACTTATGTTCCGGGTGAAAGATTACGACTTGATTTGTATCGTCGACTTGCTGATGTTCGAAATCGTGAAGATGTTGTTGCCATCGAAGAAGAGTTAATTGATCGCTTTGGTGCTTTGCCGGAGGAAGCACAAACACTTTTGGGAGTTGCCGCACTTCGCGCTTTTGCTAAGAGCATTTCACTTCGAGAGGTTGTCGCACAAGGAAAGTTTGTTCGCTTATCTCCCATGAACTTACCTGAATCAAAGCAACTAAAATTGGCACGGATGTATCCCGGGTCACTGTATAAATCCGCATCATCGACAGTATTGGTGGCTTTACCGAAGAGTTCTGCGTGGAATCCGTCAGAAAGTACCGCCCCAATAGTGGATACTTCTCTTCTGGCTTGGGTAACACAGGTCGTTACCGAATTAGCACCAACGTCGAAAGGCAGTTCAGAGTGAAAAAAGTTATTTCTATTGCGGCCATTTCAGCAGCACTATTGCTAACTGGCTGTTCGCAAGTGAGCTCAGCTGCTTCAGTTGGTTCGGTAAAGATTTCACAGGCAACAGTTCAATCAAGCATTAATGACATCATGTCTGAACGAAGCAAAGTTGATTCTTCTCAGATGCAATTAGAAGTTGGCGAAGATCTCAACCGTTCACAAATGCGTTTTCACGTGCTTTCAGCGCTACTAAATAAAGTTGCCGAAAAACTGAAAATTACAGTTACAAAAGCTGAAATTGATATCCGTAGAGCGAGCATCACTGAACAAGTTGGTGGAGAAGAAGGTTTACCAACAGCGCTAGTTGGCGCTGGAATCGCTCCAAAAGATTTTGATCTATATCTTCAGAGCATCATAATTTCTGACAAATTAAGCCAAGCTCTTGAACAATCTGGAATTCCAGCAGACCAAATCGGCACTGCAATTCAAAGACTTGTTGTTGATATCGCTCAAGAAAATAAGGTCACAATTAATCCTCGCTACGGCGCGTGGGATGCAGTAAATGCAGATGTTGTAGCTGCTGATTCAGCAGGTTCTGCTGTGACACCTTCTGATAAGTAGTTAATCAACTTTTTAGGTATGAGCACTTCATACTTGCAACGCTTAGTTGAGGTGATGGATCAACTCCGTTCACCTGGTGGTTGTCCGTGGGATGCCGAGCAAACTCACGAATCATTGATTAAGTACTTACTCGAAGAGTCCTATGAATTCATTGACACTGTTGCAGAATCAGATCGTGCGGGTATGCGTGAAGAACTCGGTGACATCTTGCTTCAAGTTTATTTCCATTCTCGAATTGCGGAAGATCACCCAACTGATCCCTTTTCAATTGAAGATGTCGCACAAGTAATAACAGAAAAACTAATTAGCAGACACCCACATGTTTTCGGCGATAAAAAGGTAAGTGGAAGTCAAGAAGTTGTAGCGAATTGGGAAGAGATAAAGGCGGCTGAAAAAGGGCGAACATCGGCACTCGATGGGGTTGCTCTTTCACAACCTGCGCTCTCACTCATTAATAAATTGTTGTACCGCGCAGAAAAATATGGCGTGGATATCAATACTCCTAGCCATCACACAGATGAAGCTGCTACGCAAGAATCTGTAGGCAGCGCACTTCTCGCTGTCATTGCATGGGCACACAAGAATGGAATTGACCCTGAAGATGCGTTACGCATGCAGAGTAAGCAAATAATGCGAGAGATTGCTCAGCAAGAGTCACGGTAGGATTAGATATTCTCAAGGCGATCTGAAGGAGACTAACGTGGCGCTAATCGATGCACTTGGAGCTCGTGAAATTCTTGACTCCCGTGGTAACCCAACGGTCGAAGTTGAAATTCAATTAGAAGATGGAACACAGGCTCGCGCAGCAGTTCCAAGCGGTGCATCTACAGGAGCATTTGAAGCATCAGAACTTCGTGATGGTGGCAAGCGATATTTAGGTAAAGGTGTTGAAAAAGCAGTTGCATTTGTAAATGGTGAAATTGCTGATGCTGTTATTGGATTAGATGCTCAAGATCAACGCCTTGTTGATAGCGAAATGATTGCCCTAGATGGAACTCCCAATAAATCTCGTTTGGGAGCAAACGCAATTCTTGGTGTCTCACTTGCCGTTGCTAAAGCACAAGCAGAGAGTGCCGACCTTTCACTGTTTCGTTATCTAGGTGGACCAAACGCGCATCTTCTTCCAGTTCCAATGATGAACATTTTAAATGGTGGAGCGCACGCCGATACGAACGTGGATATTCAAGAATTCATGGTTGCACCAATCGGTGCCGAAACTTTCCGTGAATCCCTTCGTTGGGGCGCAGAGATTTATCATGCACTCAAGTCAGTGTTAAAAAAGCGTGGACTTGCAACCAGTGTTGGTGACGAAGGTGGCTTCGCGCCAAACTTAGAAAGTAATCGCGCAGCGCTTGACTTAATTATTGAAGCAATAAATCTTGCAGGATTTAAGCCGGGTAAAGAGATTGCACTTGCCATGGATGTTGCTGCTACTGAATTCCACGAAAAGGGTAAGTACAACTTCGAAGGTTCAACAAAAACTTCTGAAGAAATGATTGCTTATTACACATCTCTCGTGGATGCATATCCACTAGTTTCAATTGAAGACCCACTTGATGAAGAAGATTGGGCTGGATGGCAGTCGATGACAGCATCCCTGGGAAAGCGTGTTCAGATTGTTGGAGATGATTTGTTTGTGACAAATCCTGTGCGTCTGAAAAAAGGAATTGATAGTGACACAGCAAATGCACTCTTAGTGAAGGTCAATCAAATCGGAACTCTGACAGAAACTTTGGACGCAGTTGATATGGCCCACCGTGCTGATTACCGAAGCATGCTCAGCCATCGATCTGGTGAAACAGAAGACACAACAATTGCAGATCTTGCAGTTGCAACTAATTGCGGTCAGATTAAAACTGGTGCACCAGCTCGCACAGAACGAGTAGCGAAATACAACCAACTACTTCGTATTGAAGAAGAACTATCCGACAGTGCCGTCTATGCAGGCCGCGCGGCGTTCCCACGATTTAAGGGATAAGTAATGGCACGCCGTCATCGTTTAAATTTCAATAAACGACGTGGCAATAGTCGTGCACTCGGTTTAGCAACGGTGTTATTTATTATGGCACTGACAATTGCGCCACCAATTAAGCATTACTTCACCCAGCGTGCACAAATTAGCGCACTTAAATCACAAGTCGAAAGCAATAATGCAGCGCTAGAACAAGCGCGCAAAGATTTGTTGCTGTGGCGAGATCCTGAATACATTAAATCTCAGGCACGTGAACGTCTTCACTTTGTATTGCCAGGAGAACGCCAATACATAGTTACAGATTCAAGCGGGCAATACACACAAGAAACTGGGACAACAGTTGCGAGCAAGATTCCAGATGGACAGCCATGGTATGCACGAATGATTGCTTCGATTACGGAAACTCGAAATCAGTGAAGAACGTACAACCCGGAGATCTTGACTGCATTGAATTTCAATTAGGACGAACCCCTAGAGATGTTCATTCAATTGGTTTCCGGTGTGCGTGTTCAAAACCAGCTGTAGTGCAAACTCCGCCGCGCTTGGGTGACGGAACACCTTTTCCTACTTTCTATTACGCGACCTGCCCGCGTTTAACTGGCGCAATTTCAACTCTTGAATCATCAGGCTTAATGACTGAAATGAATGAACGCCTTACCAATGATCCAGAATTGGCAGCAGCCTATAGAAAAGCCCATGAAGCGTATTTGGCTGATCGCGATTCACTTGGATTAGTCGTTGATGAAGTAGAAGGAATTTCAGCAGGTGGAATGCCAGATCGCGTGAAGTGTTTGCACTCTTTAGTTGCTCATTCACTCTCTGCAGGTCCTGGTGTTAATCCGCTCGGTGATGAAGCCTTAAGTAAATTACCAGAGTGGTGGAAAGATAATTCTTGCAATTCGGAGATGAATGCATGAGAGTCGCTGCAATTGATTGCGGAACCAATTCAATTAGATTGTTAATCGCGGATATCGAAGGTTCAAACTTTCGCGAGGTTTATCGCACCATGGAAATTGTTAGATTAGGTCAAGGCGTTGACCAGAACAAAGCTTTTCACCCCGATGCAATTGCACGCACTCTGGCCGCAGTTGATTTATTTGCTCAAGAAATTTCAAAGCGTGGAGTAGAACAGATTCGTTTCTGTGCAACCAGTGCAACTCGAGATGCAACCAACAGAGAGCTTTTTATCGACGGAGTAAAGGAGCGTCTCGGTATCGAGCCTGAAGTGATTTCAGGTGATGAAGAAGCACGACTCTCTTTCATCGGCGCGACAAAAGAATTCGCTGCAAGCGATGCCCCATTCTTAGTTGTAGATATCGGTGGAGGTTCGACGGAGTTTGTTTATGGCCACTCAGATGTTGAATTTGCAAAGAGCGTTAACATTGGATGCGTGCGTATGACCGAACGCAATATTCACTCGGATCCTCCAACAGTGCAAGAAATTGAAAATGCGCGCAAAGATATTCAAGAAGCAATTGCAGTTGCTGCTTCTACGGTTCCAATTACAAAAGCAAAAACACTTATTGCTGTGGCAGGAACAGCAACATCGGTTGCGGCAAGTGCTTTGAAACTTGAACAGTATGACCGTCACGTTATTCACTTAGCCCGGGTAAGCGCTGAACAAGCACATCATGTTGCAATCACATTTGCTGGTATGAATGCTGAGCAAAGATCTCACGTTGGCTTTTTGCATCCTGGTCGCGCTGATGTATTTGCAGCGGGCTCTCTTGTGCTCTCCGAAATCATGAAGGCAACGGGTGCTAAAGAATTTGTTGCATCCGAGGCCGATATTTTGGACGGCATAGCCTGGTCGCTAGCCAGAAGTTAAGGGGAATAAACCCTGAGGGCTCCCTGTTTTATAGGTGGTTTCTGCGCTTGGGAAAACGGGTAGATTTGCCCACGTTCTAAATACGTGGCCCCTGTAGCCCAATGGCAGAGGCAGAGGACTTAAAATCCTTCCAGTGTGGGTTCGACCCCCACCGGGGGCACGCTTAACTACAAAAGGAGAAATGCACTTAATGCAAAGTTCAAACCCAG
>JACCEC012137555.1_pt1 | contig 12290 bp, 7 predicted proteins | sample 7450121 | NCBI WGS metagenome assembly JACCEC01 (sample SAMN15323455, study PRJNA562643) | freshwater metagenome | isolation source: river surface water | place: USA:Blue River Watershed | collected 2017-08-18 | reverse complement strand
CGGAAATTTGGGAGCGGGCAAACCGGCCACAACGCGTTTTGATGGCAATTTCGTTTATTGCAATGGCGGCTGCTCTTCCATTCCTTGGGGGCACATTCCTAAATACGCCGATTGCTGACTACCAATCAGTTCTTGTTTACCCGATCGCGATGTTTGTTCTTATGGCGATTGGCCTCAACATTGTTATTGGTAAGAGCGGACTCCTCGATCTTGGCTACGTGGCCTTTTTTGCGATCGGCGCTTACACGATGGGACTTCTTGGTACTCGCACAAGTTTGAATACCTGGGAGATTCTCCCCATCGGTATTGCGATGGCGATGTTCTCTGGAATCATCCTCGGAGTTCCAGCGCTAAAACTTCGTGGCGATTACCTGGCGATTATCACCCTGGGATTTGGCGAAATTATTCGTATTGTGGCGCTAAACCTAGAAGTGCTCGGTCGATCCGGCGGAATCATTGGCATCCCAACCCCACCACCAATCTTTGGAATCGAATATGCATTTGATAGCCACCGGATTTATTACTGGACGCTCTTAATCATTATTCTCTTTGCAATTTGGATGGTCCGTCGCCTCTCGGTTCGTCGCGCTGGTCGCGCCTGGGAATCTATTAGACAAGATGAAGATGCCGCCGAATTGATGGGCGTCCCAACCTTCAAATACAAAGTTTGGGCCTTCGTCCTTGGTGCATCTGTTGGCGGTGCCGCCGGAGTTTTCTATGCATCTAAGACTCTCTTTATCGCTCCGGATAACTTCACCCTTCAGATTTCAATCCTCATTCTTGCTTGCGTTGTATTCGGTGGAATGGGCAATATCTGGGGCGTTATCGCTGGAGCTGTGATTTTGGGCTATCTCCCAGATCGAATCCGCTTCCTCTCCGATGCCCGTCTTCTAGTCTTCGGATTAGTGCTCGTTATCATGATGAATCTTCGTCCGGACGGATTACTTCCACGCAAGAAGCGTGAGAAGGCACTTCCGAACAAGGATTCGAATAAGGATAAGTCATGAGTACATCGATTCTCTCCCTGAAAAATGTAACGATGCGCTTTGGTGGCGTTACTGCTCTTAACGATGTCACTTTTGATGTGAAAGAGAAGGAAATTTTGGGCCTTATCGGTCCGAATGGCGCTGGAAAGACAACAGTTTTCAATGTAATAACCGGCGTCTACCAAATCACATCCGGCTCAATTGAATTCCAGGGTAAGTCTTTAGCGGGGGAGAAGCGTTACAAGATCACTCGTAGCGGTATTGCAAGAACATTCCAGAACATCCGCCTCTGGGGCGATATGACTGCACTCGAGAATGTCATGACCGCAACTGATACTCATAAGCGTTCTGGATTGGTGGGTGGACTATTTGGATCACCAATTTCCCGCAAAGAAGAGAAGCGCGATAAGAAGCGCGCTCAAGAATTATTGGACTTCATCGGAATCGGTGAATACGCAGATCGTTTAGCTAGAAATCTTCCTTATGGAGTTCAACGACGCCTAGAGATTGCGCGCGCTCTTGGCACCGAACCGAAGTTGATTCTGCTCGATGAACCAGCAGCCGGCTTTAATCCGGCTGAGAAAGTCGAATTGGCTAAAGTTATTAGGAAGATTCGCGATGCTGGCTACACAATCTTGTTAATCGAGCATGATATGTCCTTGGTGATGAAGGTTTCTGATCGAGTAGTAGTGCTTGATTTTGGCCAGAAAATTGCCGATAACACGCCTCAGAAAGTTCAAGATGATCCTCGAGTTATCGAGGCATATTTGGGAGTACCAGAAGATGCGTCTTGAAATCAAAGACCTTAGGGTCGCCTACGGAAAGATTGAAGCCCTAAAGGGAATTTCAATCACTGTTAATCAAGGTGAGATTGTCTCTCTAATCGGGGCTAACGGAGCTGGTAAGACCACTCTATTGAAGACAATTTCTGGATTATTGAATCCGACTTCGGGAAGTATTGAGTATGACGGCAAGAGCATCCTCGGTGCTAAGGCCCACCAACGGGTCCATCTTGGAATTTCGCAAGCTCCTGAAGGTCGTGGGATTTTTCCGGGCCTAACAGTTCTTGAGAATCTAGAACTTGGTACCTACCACTTGAAGTCCAAGAAGAGTGAAATGCAAGAGGATCTGTCGATGGTCTATGAGTTGTTCCCAAGGCTAAAGGAGCGAACCGCTCAAGCCGGTGGAACTCTCTCGGGTGGCGAACAGCAGATGCTCGCGATCGGACGAGCACTAATGGCAAAGCCAAAGGTCTTGCTACTTGATGAACCTTCCATGGGTCTTGCCCCACAGATGATCGCTAATATTTTTAGAATCATCACTCAGATTAACAAACTTGGTGTCACGATTCTCTTGGTAGAACAGAACGCTCAGCAAGCGCTCTCTCGTTCTGATCGAGCTTATGTTCTTGAAACTGGTTCTATTACAAAAGAAGCGCGTGGAAAGGATCTACTAAATGATCCGCACGTTAAATCTGCTTACTTGGGAACTGGCGCTCACGAACTCGATTAGTCTGTTATTTGCGTTCGCCCAGAATTAGACAGGTAATACGAGCAGTACAAGTCCGTTCACCATTCTCATTGGTAATCTCAACATTGTAAGAACATAGTGTTTTCCCAAGAGTAATTGCAGTAGCTACTGCGGTAACCAAGCCAGTAGTAGCAGACTTATGATGAGTTGCATTTATATCGACGCCAACGATCCGTCTAGATGGACCGGCGTGAAGTTGGGTGCCAACAGATCCAAGACTTTCAGCTAGAACTACATTTGCGCCACCATGAAGCAGGCCTATCGGTTGCGTGTTACCTTCAACTGGCATAGTACCGACGAGACGTTCTGGTGAGGCTTCGATAATCTCAATGCCCATCTTCTTATCGAGCGCGCCTCGCCCGCGCTCGCGAAGAATTTCCATGAAATCGGTCATGCGCGGATTCTAGGTGGCTGTGCCTAGGATTGTCTTTGATGAAGCGGCGAATTCTACTTATCGATGGACATTCACTTGCCTACAGGGCCTTTTATGCCCTTCCGCTGGAGAATTTTTCGACTTCCTCAGGACAGCACACCAACGCAATTTATGGATTTGCATCGATGCTGTTGAATCTGATTCGCGATGAGAAACCCACTCACATTGCGGCGGCCTTTGATGTCTCGAGAAAAACCTTTCGAACGGAGGCTTTCCCCGAGTACAAAGCGAACCGCGCTAAGACACCAGATGAGTTTCGCTCACAGATTTCTTACATAAATGAGCTTCTTGAAGCATTTCAGATCAAAAGTTTCGAATGTGAAGGATTTGAAGCCGATGACATACTTGCCACGATCGTTGAAAAAGACAATGGCGCAAGTGATGTTCTTATCTGTACTGGCGACCGGGACACCTTTCAGCTGGTAACTGAAAAAGTGACAGTTCTCTATCCCAAAAAAGGCGTAACTGAATTAGCGCGAATGAATCCCGAAGCCGTAATTGAAAAGTATGGCTTGACTCCCGAACAGTATCCCGACTTTGCAGCTCTACGTGGCGACCCCAGCGATAATTTGCCTTCTATCCCAGGAGTTGGCGAAAAGACGGCCGCCAAGTGGATCAAGGAATTCGGCTCGCTTAAAGGGTTGATTGCACACATTGATGAAGTTCCCGGGAAAGCTGGTGATTCTTTACGAGAATCTGTTAATAGCGTCATAAGAAATAGAGAATTGACTCAGTTAAGAAACGACGTACCAATCGACTTTGCCATTTCGGAGCTAGAGTGGAGCGGCATCGATACAGATCGTTCGATTGCGCTCTTTGAAAGATTAGAGATAAAAGCTCTGCGCGATAGGGCGCGAGCGCTTTCTGGTGCATCAGTTGAACCTGTGGTAAGCGTTGTCCGCAAAATAAAAGTTGAGCAACTGCAAAGAGAAGAGTTGGCAAGACGCGTTTCACAAGCAAAAGAACCCATAGCAGTCGTGCTATCTGATTCTGAGATTTTCGTCGCGCTAAGCAAGGAACTTGTAGTTAAGTGCGAAGCTAATAACCTTGAACTGAAGACTAATGCACTAGTAGTAACTCACCGCGCAAAACCAATAATCCGAATGGGACTGATGGCAAAATCGGATTTTGATATCGAGTTAGCTGCTTACTTGTTAAACCCTGGTACTCGAGATCTTGAGATAGATGAGCTCACTTCACGTTATCTCGGAGTTGTACTTAATCCTGGCAGTACGGACCTTTTTGGTGGTTCATTTAATCCAGAACTGACCACCTACCTTTTAGACCTGGAGAGTGTTTTAAAGGCTGAACTTGAGAAACGCGAATTATTGAAACTCTTCCTCGAGCTTGAAATGCCAACTCTCCACTTGCTAGCTGAAATGGAACGAGTGGGGATAGGAGTTGATAGAAGTGAACTTGAAAGGTTGCGGAAATTCTTTGCCGCCGAAGAGTTCAGCGCCTCCCAGTTAGCATATGAAGCGGCCGGCCAGGAGTTCAATGTTGCTTCCCCCAAGCAACTTCAGACAATTCTCTTTGAGGTACTCAAGCTTCCCAAGACTAAGCGGATCAAAACAGGATTTAGTACCGATGCTGAATCACTCGAATGGTTGTTGGCAAAGACGGGGCATCCAGTCTTGCATAATCTTTTGAGAATCCGAGAGGTTGGAAAGTTAAAGACCACCATCGAAGGTCTTTTGGCGGCAACTGCAGAAGATGTAAGGATCCACACCACTTTCCAACAAACAGTGGCAGCGACAGGAAGGCTTTCATCGACTGATCCGAATCTCCAGAATATTCCAATTAGAACCGATGAAGGTAGAAAGATTAGAAATGCATTCGTGGCTCAGGCTCCCTTTGTTGATTTAATGACCGCCGACTACAGCCAGATTGAAATGCGGATAATGGCACATCTATCTAAAGATGCAGGACTACTTAAGGCTTTCCATGAAGGTGAGGACTTACACTCAACGGTAGCAGCACAAGTTTTTGATGTGTCCATTAAAGATGTCGATCAAGAGATGCGCCGCCAAATTAAAGCGATGTCTTATGGGTTGGCATATGGTCTTTCATCATTCGGACTAGCTCAACAACTAGATATTGCTCCCGCTGAAGCGAGCGCGTTGATGGGTCGATACTTTGAGAGATTTGGTGGAATCCAAGATTATCTAAAGGAAGTTGTAAAGGTTGCACGCGAACGTGGATATACCGAGACCATTCTCGGGCGACGGCGCTATCTTCCTGATTTAAACCATGAGAATCGGCAAAGGAGAGAAGTCGCCGAGCGTGCTGCTTTAAACGCTCCAATTCAAGGGTCTGCCGCCGACATAATTAAGGTTGCGATGCTCCATGTTGCACGGGCGCTAACCGATGGAGGATTTAAGTCTCGACTCTTGCTTCAAGTTCATGATGAATTGATATTTGAGGTTTGTGAAGGCGAACAGAAGCGCTTGGAAGAGATGGTCCGCAAGGAGATGGGCGGCGCCTATCCGCTGAAGGCGCCATTGGATGTAAATGTTGGCTTTGGGAAGAGCTGGGATTTGGCAGCTCATTAGGTAGGCCACCCAAATTGACCCGAGAGGTGAATCGAAAGTAGCCTTGCGCTCCTCGCTTAGGGCTCTTGCATCGCCTCGGACCTAGTAGGAAATGCCCAATATAAATTGGAGTCAGACTTTAAGCGTGCCCTACTAGTTACATTTCCCCACGGAGCACCTTGTCAACTCAAATTTCAGTAAATGATGTCGGCTCAGCAGCCGAATTCCTTGCCGCAATCGAAGGCACAATCAAGAATTTCAATGATGGCGATCTAGTCTCAGGCATCGTCGTACAAGTAGATCGAGACGAAGTACTTCTAGATATTGGATACAAGACCGAAGGCGTAATCCCTTCGCGCGAACTTTCTATCCGTAATGATTTAGATCCAAGTGAATTAGTAAAGGTCGGAGAGCGAATTGAAGCTCTCGTTCTTCAAAAGGAAGATAAAGAAGGTCGCCTAATCCTCTCCAAGAAGCGCGCCCAGTATGAGAAGGCTTGGGGCGAAATTGAAGGCAAGAAGGAGCGCGACGAAGTAGTAGTAGGAACGGTTATTGAGGTAGTCAAGGGTGGCTTGATTGTCGATATCGGCCTGCGCGGATTCCTCCCAGCATCGCTGGTGGAAATGCGACGAGTACGCGATCTCTCGCCATATATTGGCAAGCAAGTCGAAGCTCGCATCATAGAACTTGATAAGAATAGAAATAACGTGGTGCTATCGCGCCGCGCTTATCTAGAACAGACTCAATCCGAGTCGCGTACAACATTCCTTAATCAACTTCAAAAGGGACAGGTACGTTCAGGCGTAGTTTCATCAATCGTCAACTTTGGCGCTTTCGTAGATCTTGGTGGCGTTGACGGATTAGTTCACGTCTCAGAACTTTCTTGGAAGCATATTGATCACCCAGGTGAAGTAGTAGAGGTAGGCGATGAAGTCACTGTAGAAGTTCTTGAAGTTGACTTCGAACGTGAACGCGTCTCGCTATCGCTCAAGGCAACCCAAGAAGATCCATGGCAGGCATTCGCACGTACCCACACGATTAATCAAGTAGTCCCAGGTGAAGTGACAAAACTCGTTCCATTTGGCGCGTTTATCCGCGTATTTGATGGAATCGAGGGATTGGTGCACATCTCAGAACTCGCAGAGCGCCATGTTGAAATCCCAGAACAGGTTGTACAAGTTGGCGATCAATTGTTCGTCAAGATCATAGATATTGATTTAGAGCGTCGTCGCATCTCGTTATCGCTTAAGCAAGCCAACGAAGGACATGATGTTCCGGTAGAGGCATTCGATCCAACTCAATACGGAATGCCTGCTCGCTATGACGAGAATGGCAACTTCATCTATCCAGAAGGCTTCGATCCTCAAACACAAGAATGGAAGCCAGGGTATGAGACACAGCGCGAGGAGTGGGAGCGCCAATACGCAGAAGCCCAAGCTCGCTTCCTTGCTCACAAGAAGCAGAAAGCTGAAGCACAAGCCGCCGATGCGGCTGCTGCAGCAGCAGAACCACAAGCTGAACAGACTGCGACAGCAGAGTAGTTATTGATGAGAACAGGGCCGGATTTAATCTGGTCCTGTTCTTTCTATTTGGAAGAGGCTCTTTACTAGCTTTGGAGAAAATCAGATGCTCTCGATTGCACTGACTGGAGGGATTGGCTCAGGTAAGTCACTGGCCGGTGAGTTCTTCCAGGAACTCGGAGCAGTTGTTATTGACTCTGATCAACTTGCCCGTGAGGTGATTGAACGAGGTACAGAGGGTTTTGATGAAGTTCTCTCTCGCTTTGGCGATGAAATCCTAAATGGTGGTGAGATTGATCGTTCTAAGTTAGCGGAAATAGTTTTTAAAGATGAGAGTGCGCGGCGCGATTTAGAGGAAATAATTCATCCAAAAGTAAGAGAAGCTGCTTTGAAGATCGCCGCTCGTGTTCCGAGTGATGGGGTGGTCATTAACCAAATACCTCTCCTGTTTGAGACAAAAGGTGCCGGTCGCTTTGATTTTGTGATAACAGTTTCGGCGGATCTAGAGGTGCGAAAGGCTCGCCTCAACGAGCGAGGCCTTAAAAGTTACGAGATTGAACGGAGGATCTCCGCCCAAGCTACCGATTCTCAACGTGAGTCGATAGCTAATTTCATAATTAGAAATAACGGTTCAGTTGAGGAACTTGAGCGCGCCGTTGCGGAGCTTTGGGAGCGCGAGATTCTTCCGCGAGTAAAAAAATGACTCGTGCTATTACCAGCACTCCAAGGGCAGATCAGCCTTTCGAAGTTATAAGTGATTTCAAACCTGCGGGTGACCAGCCAAGCGCCATCGCAAACTTAACCGAACGGGTTAATCGCGGTGAACCCGATATCGTCCTTCTCGGTGCGACTGGAACCGGAAAATCTGCGACTGTTGCATGGCTCATCGAACAAGTACAGCGCCCCACTCTTGTGCTAGCTCCCAATAAGACACTTGCCGCACAACTAGCTAACGAGTTTAAGGAGTTGCTTCCAAACAATGCGGTCGAATACTTCGTTTCCTATTACGACTACTACCAGCCTGAGGCTTATGTACCACAAACCGATACCTTCATCGAAAAGGATGCTTCGATAAATTCGGAGGTCGAACGACTTAGATACTCAGCTACCTACTCTCTTCTTACTCGCCGAGATGTAGTAGTTGTGGCTACGGTGTCTTGTATCTACGGCCTCGGCACACCTCAGGAATACATAGATCGAATGGTGCGAGTTAATGTAGGAGATAGCTGTGATCGCAATGCGCTGCTTAGAAAGTTTGTAGATATTCAGTATAAACGCAACGACATCGCATTTGAACGCGGAACATTTCGAGTGCGCGGAGACACTATCGAGATAATTCCAGTTTATGAAGAACTTGCAATTCGAATTGAGATGTTTGGTGATGATATTGAGCGATTAACTACTTTAAATCCGCTGACTGGCGAGATAGTCAGCGACGTTAAAGAAGTATTTATATTCCCAGCCACCCATTACTCCGCAAGCCCGGCCACGATGAAACGAGCGATGGCAGATATCGAAGCCGAGTTAGCGATTCGCCTCAAAGAGCTTGAACAACAGAACAAGCTTCTTGAAGCACAGCGACTGCGGATGCGAACCCAATTTGATTTAGAGATGATTCAGCAGCTCGGCTTCTGTTCTGGGATTGAGAACTACTCTAGGCATATCGATGGCAGAGCCGCGGGCTCCGCTCCCAACTGTCTACTCGATTATTTCCCGGAAGATTTCTTATGTGTAATTGATGAATCACATATTACGGTGCCACAAATTGGTGCCATGTTTGAAGGCGATGCTTCACGCAAGCGCACTTTGGTAGAGCACGGCTTTAGATTGCCCAGCGCAATGGATAATCGACCGCTTACCTTTAATGAGTTTCTCGAAAGAACTCCTCAGAAGGTCTACCTTTCTGCAACACCTGGTCCTTATGAAATGGATAAAGCTGGCGGGGTCTTTGTGGAGCAAGTAATCCGTCCAACCGGTCTAATCGATCCGAAGATAATCATTAAGCCAACCAAGAATCAGATTGATGATTTGAGGGTTGAGATAGACCGAAGAGCAGAACGTAATGAGCGGGTATTAGTAACCACGCTCACAAAGAAGATGGCGGAAGATCTCACCGATTATTTTGCTAATGCCGGAATTCGGGTTCGTTACCTTCACTCAGAAGTGGACACCTTGAGAAGAGTTGAGCTACTACGGGAGTTACGACTTGGTGAATACGATGTTTTGGTCGGAATTAACTTACTACGTGAAGGACTTGATCTTCCTGAAGTTTCTTTAGTATCAATCCTTGATGCTGATAAAGAGGGCTTCTTGCGCTCTACTCGTTCGCTAATCCAGACAATAGGTAGAGCGGCGAGAAATGTTTCGGGTGAAGTACACATGTATGCCGATAACCTTACGGATTCGATGCGAAACGCTATTGAAGAGACCAATCGACGTAGGGCAAAACAGATTGCTTATAACGAGGCTATGGGAATTGATCCGCAACCGCTTCGCAAGAAGATTGCAGATATAACAGATTTGATCGAACGCGAGAGCGAAGACACGGAGAACCTAGTCGGTGGGGGTAAACGACGTGGAGTGAGCGAGACTCCGGTTGGCGTTCATGCCAAGTCGCTCGTAGCCTTGCCCAGAGCTGAACTTCTCGGTTTGATCGAATCCCTAACCGAACAGATGCGCAATGCCGCTGCCGAACTCCAATTTGAGTTAGCCGCGAGATTGCGCGATGAGATCAAAGAACTTAAGCGTGAACTTCGTAGTATGGATGAGGGTGGAATCAAATGAGCGCTGAACGATTAGTAGTCAGAGGCGCTCGCGAACATAACCTCAAGAATGTATCGCTCGATCTGCCTCGTAACTCTTTGATTGTCTTCACGGGATTATCTGGATCCGGAAAATCATCACTCGCCTTCGACACAATCTTCGCCGAGGGTCAGCGACGCTATGTTGAATCGCTCTCTGCCTACGCCCGCCAGTTCTTGGGGCAGATGGATAAACCTGATGTCGACTTCATCGAGGGCCTATCGCCAGCGGTCTCTATCGATCAGAAATCGACAAATCGAAACCCTCGTTCAACGGTAGGAACCATTACCGAGGTCTATGACTATCTTCGATTGCTATTTGCCAGAGCTGGAAAGCCGCACTGTCCTAAGTGCGGAAAACCAATCGCAAAGCAGACCCCCCAAAACATCGTCGATCAAATTCTTAGCTTGCCCGCTGAAACTAGATTCCAAGTACTAGCGCCGATGATCCGTTCTCGAAAAGGAGAGTTTGCAGATCTATTTAAGGATTTATTAGCACAAGGATATTCAAGAGCGCGAGTCGATGGTGTCACTGTTCAACTAAGCGAACCGCCGAAATTAAAGAAGCAAGAGAAGCACACAATCGAAGTTGTGATTGACCGACTGACGGCGAAACCTGATGCAAAACAGCGGCTAACAGATTCAATCGAAACTGCGCTTCGATTAGCAAATGGTTTGGTGACTCTCGAGTTTGTAGATGCCAAAGCTAAAGAAGAACGAGAGCGCACCTATAGCGAGCTATTAGCTTGCCACGAGTGTGGACTTTCTTTCCAGGAGATGGAACCTCGTTCGTTCTCGTTTAACTCTCCATTCGGAGCATGTCCAGAGTGCACTGGAATCGGATCAAAGTTAGTGGTAGATGAAGAGCTAGTAATTCCAGATGACTCCATTTCAATCAATGAGGGAGCAATCGCTCCTTGGGCAGGCGGACAGACTTCTGAATACTTTAATAATCTCTTAGAAGCACTTGCTAAAGATGTGAAGTTCTCTATGGATACTCCTTGGCGCAAACTCTCCGAGAAAGCTAGAGCTGCGATATTGAATGGCTACGAGTATGAAGTACACGTCAAATATAAGAATAGATATGGACGGGTTCGAAGTTACTCGACTGGATTCGAGGGCGTAATTCCATTTATTGAACGGAGGCACGGCGAGACAGAGAGCGACTATAGCCGCGAAAAGTACGAGGCATATATGCGTGAGACACCTTGCGCGGTTTGTAATGGCTCACGATTGAAGCCAGAAGTCTTAGCAGTAACGGTCGGCGGGAAGAACATTTCTGAAATCTGTGAACTTTCAATCGATGAATGTGCCAAGTTTCTAAAAGAGATAAAGCTGGGTGCGCGAGAGGCAAAGATCGCCGAACGAGTGATGAAAGAGGTTAACGCTCGACTCGGATTTTTACTTGATGTGGGGCTTGAGTACCTAACTCTGGCACGAGCCGCGGCCTCGCTATCTGGTGGAGAAGCGCAACGAATACGTCTTGCTACTCAAATTGGTTCCGGTCTTGTAGGGGTCCTTTATGTACTCGATGAGCCAAGTATTGGTCTCCATCAGCGAGATAACCGGCGCCTGATCGATACTTTGACACATTTAAGAGATCTCGGAAACACCTTGATAGTTGTTGAGCATGACGAGGAGACGATTCGAACTGCCGATTGGATCGTTGATATCGGCCCGGGCGCAGGAGAACATGGTGGCGAGATTGTCGTATCAGGAGATTTAGCCAGCCTGATTGAGTCTAAGAAATCAATTACCGGAGCTTACATTTCGGGAAGAAGTTCGATTGCGATCCCAAAATCACGCCGAAAGGTAGATTCAAAGCGGTCACTAGTTGTAAAAGAGGCAAAAGAGAATAACCTCAAGTCAATCGATGTCACATTCCCACTTGGGCTTTTTGTTGCAGTAACTGGCGTAAGCGGTTCTGGAAAGTCAACGCTGGTCAACGACATCCTGTACTCAGTCCTTGCCAACAAATTAAATGGCGCGCGCGTTGTTCCGGGGCGCCACCGCACCGTTACCGGAATCGATCATCTCGACAAAGTTGTTCATGTTGATCAATCTCCTATCGGTAGAACTCCACGATCTAATCCAGCAACCTACACTGGAGTGTTTGACAAGATCCGAGCTCTCTTTGCTGAGACCAGCGAGGCGAAGGTACGTGGCTACCAACAAGGAAGATTCTCTTTTAATGTGAAAGGTGGTCGCTGCGAGAACTGCGCCGGTGATGGAACCATCACTATTGAGATGAACTTCTTACCTGATGTCTATGTACCTTGTGAAGTTTGTCATGGCGCTCGATATAACCGAGAGACGCTAGAAGTCCATTACAAAGGTAAGACAATCGCTGAAGTTCTAGATATGCCAATTGAGAAGGCAAGTGAATTCTTCGAGTCAATTCCTGCGATACACCGTTACCTAAAGACCTTATGCGATGTTGGTTTGGGTTATGTCCGCTTAGGTCAATCAGCTCCAACTCTTTCTGGGGG
>JACCEC011771302.1_pt1 | contig 12293 bp, 4 predicted proteins | sample 7450121 | NCBI WGS metagenome assembly JACCEC01 (sample SAMN15323455, study PRJNA562643) | freshwater metagenome | isolation source: river surface water | place: USA:Blue River Watershed | collected 2017-08-18 | reverse complement strand
TTCATTTCATCACCTTGGTGCCCGGGTATTCGTATTACCACGGAGTGGAACATTTGAGCAGCACCATGCTGGTTTTGGGTCCGCCCGAACGCGTTCTCATGGATCGTCCTAAAGATTTGTGGGGAGTAGCGAGCCACGAGTTGTTCCACTGTTGGAACATCAAAACCATTCGCCCCGCTTCCCTCCTGCCCTACGATTTTTCCAAGCCTCAGTTCAGTTCTTTGGGGTACGTTTACGAAGGATTCACCACGTATTATGGAGATGAAATCTTGCTTAGATCTGGCGTATTTTCGATGGAAGATTGGATGGAAGAGATTTCTGCACGGTTGTTGGAGCATCGGAACAAGCCCGGCCGATGGGAAGTATCGTTGGCCGACAGCTCCATGCTCACGTGGATGGGCGGCTACGACGCTAAATACAAAGATGAGCGCCAATCAATTTACACTGAAGGCATGTTGAATGCGCTCATCATCGATGTACTTCTTCAGAAAAACACCGATGGAACAATTCGTTTGGACGATTTGATGCGACGCATGTACCAAGATGCGCAAGAAGGAAAAGGATATACCCGTCAATCCATCTTGAGCCACTTGTACGATTTAGATCCGTCAACGCATTGGCAGCAGCACTTCGAGAAGTTTTATTATTCACCCATTGACGTAACGGCTGCTGTACTCGAGAGCTTGCAGTTTTTAGGGATTGGGCACGAGTGGAAAGGTGAAGAATTGGTCTTATTCCCCCACTAAATCGACCTGCATTTGCTTTAATACATCGCCAGCTGCGTTCCAAGCCGCTTCAAAATCGTTTCCTTTTTGGAAGGGCATTTTCAGTCCGAGGTAAAATTTAATTTTGGGTTCGGTTCCTGATGGACGTGCAGAAGCTACACTACCTTCTTCCGTGAAAAACTGAAGCACATTCGATTTTTCTAAGGAGATTTGGAAGGTTTTTCCATCCATCAAATGGGTTTCCACCGAACTTTTGTAATCTTTCACCACCGCAACCGATTGACCTCCCAAGGAAATTGGCGGATTTTGTCGGTAATTGTCCATCAAGGCTTGAATTTCGGCCACGCCATCTTTTCCTTTTTTGGTGAGGGAAATCAGCGTTTCGCGATAAAGGCCAAAAGTTTCGTACATGGCCACCAACATGTGGTACATGGAGCCATGCTTTTCTTTGGCGTAAGTGGCCATTTCGGCAATCATGGCTGCGCTTCCGATGGCGTCTTTATCGCGCACTTGGTCGCCGATTAAAAATCCGTAGCTCTCTTCGCCTCCGCACAAAAACTGTTCTTTTCCTTCTTTTTCCCGCATGATTCCGGCGATGTATTTGAATCCGGTAAGGGTATCAAAACAATGCAATCCGTAATGCTCGGTAATGGTTTTCAGGAGTTCCGACGTCACGATGGTTTTAACGGTATAATCGGTTTTTTGCAGGGTTCCCGCTTCTTTTTTAGATTGAAGAACGTACCAGGTGAGCAAAGCAGCGGTTTGATTTCCGTTCAACAATTGCATGTGGCCCTTGGGGTGGCGAATCGCGATGCCTACCCGATCGGAATCGGGATCGGTGGCCAGCACCAATTCGCCATGTTCCGCTTCGGCTTGTTTCATGGCCATGGCCATGGCTTCGGCTTCTTCGGGATTGGGGTAAATCACCGTGGGGAAATTTCCATCGGCAACCGCTTGTTCTTGAACTACAGAAACGTTTTTGAATCCCATTTCCATCAATAATTGAGGAAGTAAGGTGATTCCTGTTCCATGGATGGAGGTGAAAACGATGCCCAAATTTTGGTGTTTTTCAATCAGTTCTGGGCGAATGCTCAGGGATTTGAGGTAATTTAAATAGATCCGATCCATGTCTTGTCCAAGGAATTCGATGGTTCCCTGAGAAGGATCGGTTTTCACTTGGGACCAATCGGTAATTTTTCGAACTTCAGCGATGATGTTTTTATCGTGGGGAGCTACGATTTGAGCCCCGTCGTTCCAATAGGCTTTGTATCCGTTGTATTCCTTGGGGTTGTGGCTGGCGGTGATGACCACTCCCGACTGGCAACCAAGGTTTCGAATGGTGAAGGAAAGTTGAGGTGTTGGACGCAGGTGTTCGAATAGGTAAACGTGAAATCCGTTTGCAGCAAAAATCTCGGCCGTTAATCGGGCAAAGGAAGAAGACTGGTTTCGGGAGTCGTGGGCGATGGCCACTTTGATGGTTCCAGAAAATTGGGAAGAGAGGTAGTTGGCCAATCCTTGGGTGGCCATTCCTACGGTGTATCGATTCATGCGATTGGGTCCAAGACCCATGATGCCGCGGAGTCCGCCTGTTCCGAACTCCAAATCAGTATAGAAGGCGTCTTCGACGGATTTCCAATCACCGGAAGCGGCCATTTCCTCCAACGTTGTTTGATCTTCATGGGCCAATTCCATCTTTCCCCATTGCTCCCATTTCAGAGCTGCTTCTGTTGATAACTGATTCATGGGGCAAATTTCAGAAAAGATTTGCAGTTGTGCGCAACGTTTTTTTTCCATCGAGGTCATAATCAAATATTCAACAAAACATATTCCATGACAAACATCAACAAATCTTACTTGGCCATGGTTACCTTGGTGAATTTGGGCCTTTATTCGTTAAATTTAACGGGAGATCCTGTAGGCAAAACGGGTTTTTTTGGTAATACGGTATCCAGCAGTTGCCGAAATTGCCATTCCAGCGGTGCTGGAGGAAGTTCCAGCCTAACGTTGAACATTCCATCGCAAGGATTTACTCCCGGCCAAACGTACCAAGGAGTATTAACGGTGAGCAAGGCCGGGGCGGCGTTGTTCGGTTTGAATATGGCCGCACAAAATTCGGCCAACGCAACCATGGGAACGATTGCATCTTCGAACACCCGTTCTCAAGTTCTTCAAAGCCAGTTAACCCACCGCAGAAATGGTGGGCGTTTTAACGATTCCTGCCAATTTTCATTTTCATGGACCGCCCCAGCCAATGCTACTGGGCCAGTTACGTTCAAATGGAATGGTTTATCAGCCAATAACGATGGTTTTGACACCGGAGACTTTACCTCCAACGGAAGTCAAACCTACGCTTTGGCCCCCAATGCGGTGGAAGACCTTTCATCCACTCTTTTCCAAATTTATCCAAATCCTACAACTGATTTCATTCACATCAAACGTTTTCAATCCGATAAATCAGAAGGAATCGAAATCGTTACTTTGGAGGGAAATTTAATTTATCGTACAACTATAGCTTCTGGGATAGATACCCTTCAAATTTCTACTCAAGGATGGTCCAAAGGCATTTATCTGTTGAAATTCCAAACGCAAACTCAAAAGTTTGAAATTCAATAACGAAGAGCAACCCTGCATAAAAGCCCCGAAATTCAGCTGATTTTCGGGGCTTTTTTTATGGAATTATTTCGGAATAATTGAACATTAATTCCTTAATTTTGCACGATTTTACGCTTATGAATCAGTATTCCTACATCGCCAACGCAGAGCCCGTAGCTCTTGAACATCTGTACGAATCTTGGAAAAAAGATCCGGAATCGGTAGATATCAGCTGGAAAAAATTCTTTGAAGGATTTGAATTTGCATCTCAATCGGGCTTTTCGGCCGAAAACGTGGATGCTTCCCAACTCTCCAAAGAACTTGCCGTAGCCCAATACATCGATGCATGGCGCAGCCGCGGACACTTGGTTGCCAAAACCAATCCCATCCGTCCGCGCCTTGATCGTCAGCCTGCCTTGGCCCTTTCCGATTTTGGATTGAGCGAGGCCGACCTCGATCACTCTTTCCATGCCGGAGCCTTGATTGGCATGAACGGGGCTTCCCTCCGTTCGATCATGGCGCATCTCGAAAAATTGTACGCCGGAAGCATCGGCGTTGAATACATGCACATCCGTTCAAAATGGATGAGAGAATGGATGCAACAGCACTTCGAAAGCCGTTGGCCAAAGTACCAAATGGGCATCGATAAAAAGAAAAGAACCCTTCATAAACTTACCGAAGCCGCTGTTTTTGAAAACTTCTTGCACAAAAAATTTGTCGGACAAAAACGATTTTCTTTGGAAGGCGGTGAAAATACCATCCCCGCTTTGGATGCCATCATCAACCACGGTGCCGATTTGGGCGTGAAGCGTTTTGCCATCGGAATGGCCCACCGCGGTCGTTTGAACGTGCTTGCCAATATCCTTGAAAAAAGTTACGATTACATCTTCAACGAATTTGAAGGAAACATCAATCCCGACGTTTCTTTCGGAGATGGAGACGTGAAATACCACCTCGGCTTTTCCTCCAACACCAAAACCACGAACAACAAAGAAGTGTATTTAGCCCTTGTTCCGAATCCTTCCCACCTCGAAGCAGTAAATCCGGTATTGGAAGGATACGTTCGCGGCAAAGGCGACAATTGGTACCAGGGTGATCGTTCCCAATTGATGCCAATTTTGATCCATGGAGACGCTGCGCTTTCTGGACAAGGCATCGTTTATGAAGTAGCACAAATGTCGCAACTTCCCGGTTATTACACCGGTGGAACCATGCACTTTGTCATCAACAACCAGATTGGTTTTACCACGAATTTCAGCGATTCTCGCTCCTCCGACTACTCCACTGCCGTTGCCAAGGCCATCGATTGTCCGGTTTTCCACGTGAACGGAGACGATGCTGAAGCCGTGATTTTCGCCGTAGAAATGGCTACTGAATTCCGCCAGCAATTTGGGGTGGATGTTTTCATCGATATGGTGTGTTACCGCAAACACGGACACAACGAAAGCGATGAACCCAAGTTCACCCAACCGCACTTTTACGATTTGATTTCCAAACATAAAAATGCCTTGGAAATTTACCGTCAGCAGTTGCTTGCTTCCGGTGCCATCACCGAAGCGGAGGCCAAAGCCGATGAAAAGGCGTTCAATGATTTGTTGCAAGATCGTTTGAACAACGTGAAGCAAAAAACCATTCCAACCATCAAACCGCATGCTTCCCGACTTTGGGAAAAAATTGGTCGCTCAAATCCCACCGATTTCGACCAATCTCCCGTTACCGGCGTGAATGCCAAAGTAACCAATACCGTTATGGCGGCCCTCACCAAACAGCCTGAAGATGTTACCCCCATCAAAAAGGTACAGCAACTGTTGGAAGATCGGAAGAAGATGTATGCAAACGGCACCCTCGATTGGGCTTTGGCCGAATTGATGGCTTACGGAACCTTGCTCCACGAAGGTAAGAACGTTCGCATTAGCGGACAGGACGTGATTCGTGGGACGTTCTCTCACCGTCATGCCGGATTTTTTGATCAGCAAACCGAAAAATTCTACAATTCGTTGAACGGAATTGGTGCTGGACAAGGTGAATTCCGCATTTTCAATTCTTTGCTTTCTGAATACGCTGTTTTGGGATTTGAATACGGCTATGCCATGTCGAATCCGAACAATTTAACCATTTGGGAAGCCCAATTTGGAGATTTTTCGAACGGAGCTCAAACCATGATCGACCAATTCATCGCTTCCGGCGAAAGCAAATGGCAGCGCATGAACGGCATGGTGATGTTGTTGCCCCACGGGTACGAAGGCCAAGGGCCGGAGCACTCGAATGCTCGCCCTGAGCGTTTTCTCCAATTGGCGGCCGAGTACAACATGATCATCGCCAATTGCACCTCGCCTTCCAATTACTTCCACTTATTGCGTCGACAGTTAACCTGGAATTTCCGCAAACCGTTGGTGGTGATGTCGCCTAAGAGTTTGCTCCGTCATCCGTTGGTGAAGAGCAATGTAAAGGAAATTTTAGGAAATACTCGTTTCCAAGAAGTATTGATGGATGGATATGCCGGTGCAGCGAGCAAGGTGACCAAAGTGTTGTTGTGCACCGGAAAAGTGTACTTCGATTTGTTGGCCAAACAGCAGGCCGATGGCCGAAAAGATGTGGCCATCATTCGTTTGGAGCAGCTGTTCCCACTTCCCGAAAAGCAATTGATGGAGGTGTACGAAAAATATAAAAACGCTTCGTTTGTTTGGGTTCAGGAAGAGCCGGCGAACATGGGTTATTGGACGTATTTGTTGCGCTTCAAGATGAACCGTGAGCGTTTGGAGGTGATTGCGCGCAAGGAAAGTGCATCGCCTGCCACGGGTTACGCCAAGGTGCACGCACAGGAGCAGGCGAACATTGTAGAAAAAGCATTTTCGTAAATTGAACTTTATCTGAAAGGAAGGCTATCTGAAAAGATGGCCTTTTTTTGTGAGCTTCATTGATCCATTTAAGAGCAGAGAGCTTTAGAGATCGATGCTTCGGTAGGTTTTTTGTTTGACCTTTTTGAAACGTTTATAAACGTTTCAAAAAGGTCATTTACTTGACATTGTAAGTTGGAAAATTTAGCTTTGTGCGTGGGGAGGAGGAGTGGCGGCCCCCTGGGGAATCGTCCCTAATTTGCATTGAAACACGTCCTCAAAAAGGTTAACACAAAAAATCCTAGGAAAAGAAAAATTGGAAACGATTGAACCGGATCTACCCCCTAACTTTACTTCCGGGGCGGGTTGTGGTCCCTGAGCTTGCCGAAGGGTAGTCCCCGGTTTCTTTTAGTACGATTGAAGGGAGGTCACTCGGTGGTCGAGTTTTTCTGAAAGAAAAGTATCGAGACCGCCGAAGGACTCGACCACCAGGTGATTCCTGAACCCGCTCCCTAAAGAATCTCGAAGGGAAAAGGGCGGTCGAAAAGCCCAAAAATTATTCCCTTACGCCAACAACTCCCGAATCTCCTCCACCGTGAGCGACTTCACCAAACCGGCTTCCTCCTGAATCAGTTGGTCGCTCAAATGCTGCTTGGCCGCCTGCAATTTCATGATCTTCTCCTCGATGCTGCCCTGCGTAATGTACTTGTAACTGAATACCGTTTTCGTTTGCCCAATGCGGTGCGAACGATCCACCGCCTGACGCTCAATGGCCGGATTCCACCACGGATCCATGATCATCACGTAATCGGCCGCGGTGAGGTTCAACCCCAACCCTCCGGCCTTCAAACTCAATAAGAAAATCCGATCCCGAGAGGCCGGACTCGAAAACTGTTCCACCTGCTGCTTGCGATCCGCTAAACTCGTGCTTCCATCCAAATAACAGTACGACCAACCGCGCTCCTCAAAAGCCCGACGTAAAATGGTTAAATGCTTAACGAACTGACTAAATACCAACACTTTGCTTCCGCGCTCCATCACCTCTTCAATGCGGTGCATCACCTCATTAAACTTCCCTGAACTGTGCGCATAATCGGGTTGCAACATGGCCGGATGATTCGCCAATTGCCGCAACATCGACAATCCCCTCAGCAATAAAAAGCGGCTTTTGGCCAATCCTTCCGAACTCAACTGATCCAAATACTCGTTTCGGAATCCGTTCTTCACCTCTTCGTACACCTTTTCTTGCTCCTTGGTCATCGGACAATAAATCGTGCTTTCTACCTTTTCGGGCAACTCTTTGGCTACTTGCTCCTTGGTTCTTCTCAATAAAAAGGCATGCAAAATCTTGCGCAATTGCTCCGCCAATTCCGGCGCCTCTTGCCGATCCAACAATCGCTGGTACTTCTTCTCAAAAAAGGCCTGAGATCCCAACAATCCGGGATTCACAAAATTCATGATGCTCCATAAATCCAATACGCTGTTCTCCACTGGCGTCCCGGTTAATGCCAACTTCAACCTTGCATCTACCTGCAAAATGGCTTTGGTGGAAATGCTATCGGGATTTTTAATCGATTGGGCTTCATCAATCACCATGATGTCCCAATCGACCTGCTTAAATAATTCAACATCGTTCCGAAAAATTCCGTAAGTCGTTAAATTGATATGATGAAAAAGGAAGGAACTGGTGGATTTTGCTCGATAAAATCCGGTATGCACATTCACCCGCAACTCCGGACTGAATTTATGGATCTCGTTCACCCAATTGAAAATTAAGGAAGATGGAACCACCAACAAAACAGGGCCCAACTCTCCCCTTTCGTGCAAAAGCGTGAGCAAAGAAATGGTTTGAAGGGTTTTTCCCAGCCCCATATCGTCGGCCAAAATTCCACCGAAACCGTTGGATCGTAAAAAGCACAACCAATCGAGTCCGCCTTTTTGATAGTCGCGCAGGTTGGCTTTCAACGTCCTCGGCGATTCTACCGAAACCAAGGGTTTGGGATCGATGCCTTCGGCTCCCAAAATCTGAAACGGCCCTTCCTCTTCCTCCCACGATTGAACCGAAGCGAAATGGAATTTTTTTAACGAAAGCCCTTCTTCGGTTTCAGAACCCAGGTTGAATAAATCGGCCAATCGAGCAAACCACGTTTCTGGAATGAGCGCATATTGGCCGTTGGGAAGTTTAAACTCCCGCTCACCCCGCAAAATGTACGGTTTGATGCTTAAAAAAGGAATGGTGAACGGACCCACCGTGAGCACCGCTTTTAAATCCAACCAATCCGATTCCGATTGAACGCTCATCTTCATTTCCGGTTTTCCCGGAAAGTAGGAGCGGCCATTGATTTCCATTTCAATGCGAATACCCAATTCCGATAAAGCCTGAAAATGATCGGCAATCCATACCGAAATATCGCCCTGAACGCCGTACAAACTACCGCTCCACAAAAACAAACCCCGTTCTTCTAAAATGGAACGAAGCTCTTTTTCCTTGCGGAAGTTTCGCTTGATTTTATGGATGAAAATTTCTCCGTTTTCCCAGTTCAATTTCACCTCGGCTTGGTGCTTATCCTGATCGGAAAACACTTTTTTACCGTAATGCCATTCCCACAGCAAGCACTTTTGACCCGATAAATTCTCGGCAAGTTTAAGAACCACCAAAGGTTCGATTTTCTCTTGTTCGAAATGAATGCTTCCCTCCACCCGAATTTTGTACTTCTCGATTAAATTCAATCCGAACGTTTCGTAAAACTGCTTTTCGGTTTGGGGAGGAACATGGATGTAATATTTGTCGATGAACGGTTTGAGCTTGGGCCCTTCAATTCCGTCGTAAAACGAAACGAGGCGGTCCTCTACCAAAAACCAGCAAGGCTGATTCACGAGCACAAACGCCTCTTTTTTGGTTACTTTCAAAAGGGAATCCCGATGTCGAATGGTGGCATAATACCGGGTTCCTTCTTCATTTCGCTTGAAATGGAACAAGGCCGATGCCTGATCATTGCACACTTCCACGGCCTTCCCCGCAGGGTAGCCATCTTTATCCATCAAGTAAATTCGCTGCCCCCGCAACAATTCGAACACTTTGATCAATCGTCGTTCGATGGCAGCCCGGAAAGCCGCTTTAATTTCAGGGGTGAATAGCTTGGAATTCGTGAAAAAATCGACGGGGCGTTGGCTCTTTTTCGTGAGGTGGGTGATGAGCTTTTGCTGTTCAATCTCATCAAGCAAGCGAACGCACTCCAACTGAGCTTCACTGTAGGTTACCGGATATTGATGCAAGTTATTGGCATGCACTTTTTTGTGCGCCAACGAAAGGGTTCCCTTCGGGGTAAGCAATACCACATGCGCACTGAGGAGGTAACCCAGGTACTCGTGGTGAAACACCGAAAAAACCAGTTCGTATTTTTCTTCTTGAAGCTGCATCTCCAACCCTATGAACGAAATTAAACTTCAAAAGTAAGTCTTTTTGTACAATTAAAAAAGCAGAAATCGAAGCGATTTGGCAAGGAAGAACTTACCTTTGTGCCGTGCTGTTAGCTCCCGGAAACGAAGGAAAAATAACGCCCTCCAACCTTTTGGAAGGGCTTTTTGCGTTGTATCAACAGCGAAAGGAATTTCAAAAAATTCAATCGTTCGCCCAACAACGCACTCCCCTCTGCTTGAACCAAGTTCCAGGTTCGCTTAAATCACTGCTTTTCGCCGTTTCAGCTAGGGCGGCCGGAACGCATCATTTAGCCTTGCTTCCCGACCACGAAACGGCCGCTTATTTCTTCAACGACGTTGAAGCCTTTCTTCCTCGAGCATCAGTTTTGTTTTTCCCCTCCACGGGAACGAAACCCTATGCCGAAACCGATCCGGATTCTTCTTCCCTTTTGTTGCGTGCCGAAGTTCTCGATCAACTCTCCCAAAAATCCAAACAACCCCAAATTGTTGTTACCTACCCCGAAGCCCTGGCCGAAAAAGTCATCAATCGGCAATCGGTTGAACAAAACACCTTGGAGGTGGCCGTCGGCCAAACCCTTTCTACCGAATTCCTTTTCGAGGTTTTGGTGGAATACGGATTTGATCGGGTAGATTTTGTGTACGAACCCGGGCAATTCTCCATCCGTGGTGGAATCATCGATGTTTTTAGTTTTTCCAACGATTACCCCTACCGAATCGAACTGTTCGGCGATGAGGTCGAAAGCATCCGTACTTTCGACGTTGAAAATCAACTTTCCCTTGAAAATTTCAAGCAATTTCGTCTCCTTCCCAACGTGCAAAGGCAGTTGGCGCTGGAGCAACGTGCTTCCCTCATCTCCTATTTAGAAGGTAATCTCCACGTTTGGATTTCCGATTTCCAAATCATCCAAGAAAAATTAGAATCCATTCAGGAGGAAGCCCAAGAAGCCTGGGAAAATCTAGGGGCATCCCAAACCGGAGAAGTTCGTCAATGGCCCATTCCGACGGAATGCTACGAATCGGTGAACAGTTTGGGCCAAGAATTGGAGCGAGCCGCCTTGGTGTATTTTAGTTCCGCACCCACGGGAATCGAAAAACTGGATTGGGGAGCAACGCCCCAAACGGCCATTCGAAAAAACTTCGTGATGTTGGCCAATCAAATGCGGAATAACGAGAAAAAAGAAATTCAAAACATCATTTTTTTCGATAGCCGCGGACAATACGAACGGCTTTTTCGAATTTTTCAGGATTTGGAGCATAAGGTGCCTTTCCATCCCGTTTTTGTCTCCATTCACGAAGGATTTATTGACCCAGCAACGGGCTTATCCATTTTCACCGACCACCAAATTTTCGAGCGTTACCACCGTTATCGCCTGAAAAATTTCAAGTTGAAGAGCCGCGCCCTCACGCTGAAAGAATTGAAAAATCTGCAGCGCGGCGATTTGGTGGTGCACATCGATCACGGAATTGGTCGGTACGACGGCCTGGAAAAGCTCGATGTTCAAGGGAAATTACAAGAGGCTGTTCGACTTCTCTACCGAGATAATGACTTGCTTTACGTGAGCATCAGCTCACTTCACAAAATCAGCAAATACAGCGGAAGCGAAAATGCCGATCCCAAATTGAATAAACTGGGGTCCGACGCATGGGAGAAACTCAAAACCAAAACCAAATCGAAGGTAAAAGACATCGCCAAAGATTTGATTTTGTTGTACGCCAAACGTCGGGCTCAAAAAGGATTTGCCTTCGGACCCGATAATTATTTGTTGTACGAATTGGAATCGAACTTCATCTACGAAGAAACTCCCGATCAAGCCAAGGCCATTCAAGCGGTAAAGGGCGACATGGAAAAGGAAATTCCCATGGACCGCTTGGTGTGCGGAGACGTTGGATTCGGAAAAACCGAGGTGGCTATCCGTGCCGCCTTCAAAGCCGCTTGCGACGGAAAACAGGTGGCCGTTTTGGTTCCAACCACCTTGTTGGCCTTCCAACACTACCGAACTTTCTCGGAACGATTGGCCGATTTCCCGGTAAAGGTTGACTATTTGAATCGCTTCCGATCGGCCAAGGAAACCAAAGAAGTGTATGCCGCTCTCGAAAATGGCAAGGTGGATATCGTTATTGGTACGCATGCCATCGTTAGTAAAAATGTGAAGTTCAAAGATTTAGGACTTTTGATCATCGATGAAGAACAGAAGTTCGGGGTATCGGTCAAAGAAAAATTGAAAGCCTTCCGGGTAAATGTAGATACATTAACTTTAACGGCCACACCCATCCCACGCACCTTACAATTTTCATTGATGGGTGCGCGAGATTTCTCGGTAATCAATACGCCTCCTCCGAATCGTCAGCCGGTTTCTACCGAATTAATGACCATGAGTGAGGATAAAATTCGTGAGGCTATTCGCTTTGAAATGGCCCGTGGCGGTCAGGTTTTCTTCGTTCACAATCGGGTAAAAAACATCCAAGAAATTGCAGCCTTCCTTAAAAAATTGGTTCCTGAAGCTCGAATTTGCGTAGGCCACGGGCAAATGGAAGGCGATGAATTGGAGGAAACGCTGATGGCGTTCATGGACGGAGCCTACGACGTATTGTTGGCCACGAACATCATTGAAAGTGGTATTGACATCAGCAACGCCAATACCATCATCATCAATCAAGCTCAGAATTTCGGCCTGAGCGACTTGCATCAAATGCGGGG
>JACCEC010253228.1_pt1 | contig 12294 bp, 13 predicted proteins | sample 7450121 | NCBI WGS metagenome assembly JACCEC01 (sample SAMN15323455, study PRJNA562643) | freshwater metagenome | isolation source: river surface water | place: USA:Blue River Watershed | collected 2017-08-18 | reverse complement strand
TAGAAATCATTTCATCAAACACTTTGCTTGGATCAGCATAAATGTTACGAATGATATGTGTATAGCTACGACTGTGAATAGTTTCACTGAATGACCATGTTTCAATCCAAGTTTCTAATTCAGGCAACCCGACTACAGGAAGAAAGGCTAAGTTAGGACTACGACCTTGTACGCTGTCTAATAAGATTTGACGTTTCAGGTTACTGGTAAAGATATGTTGCTCATGCTCATTTAAATCTTTAAAATCCTTAGCATCTCTGAGAATATCTACTTCTTCTGGGCGCCAAAAGAATCCGAGTTGCTTGTCGGTGATCTTGTCAAATTGTCTATATTTTAGAATGTCATAACGTTGTACTGTGACACCGCCAGCAGAATCTAAGAACATTTTAGACTGGGTATGATCCCTTGTATTTTTAGAATTGTATACTGAAAAGCTCATTTATTCCGCCTCTGTTAAATTTTACAGCTATCGCAATCATCGTCCCCACCGCTAGTGCTATCGAGGACTTCTGTTTGAGAAACTGAAGAAGATAATTTTTCAACATCTACTTCTCCCTGACCATCAAAAGTATTATTATAATATAACTGCTTTCCACCATATTTGTAGAACATTACAATATGCTGAAGCAATAAACTCATTGGGATTTTTTCATCCTCAAAGTGCTGTGGATTGTAGCTTGTGTTAACACTGATACCTTGATCGATATACTTTTGTAACACAGCACAAATCTTTAGATAACCTTCTGGGCTCTTCTGATTCCATAGTAGGTCATACTTGTTCTTAAGGCGTGGGTAACCAGGGACAACTTGCTTTAGCTGCCCGTGCTTACTTCCTTTAACGCTAACATAGCTACGTGGTGGCTCAATGCCGTTGGTACTGTTACTAATCTGTGCAGATGTTTCTGCTGGCATAAGGGCCATTAGTGTACTGTTACGAATACCGTGCTGCTTAAGATCTTTACGTAACGACTTCCAATCCATGCGTTCTTTGTGCTTAACTAGTTCGTCAAGTTCGCGCTTGTAAGTCATGTTAGGTGTAATGCCATCGGCATACTTGGTTTCGTTGCTCTTAGGACATGCGCCCTTTTCCTGTGCTAGTTTTACACTAGCCTTAATTAGATAGTAACTCCATGCTTCAGCCCACTCGTCAACTAGTTCTAAATTTGGATTCTGATAGTTTGTATCATTCTTAGCAAGCCAATAAGCAAAGTTAATAATACCAATGCCTAGAGGACGACGATTCATTGTGCTTAGTTCAGCTGCAATAACAGGGTAGCTTTGATAGTTAAGTAATTCATCCAAAGCACGTACTGCTAGGTCGCATGGCTTTTCAAAGTCTGCTGGATTCTTAATATTACCCCAGTTAATTGCGCTTAGTGTACAAAGGCTGATCTCACCATCACGATCATTAATATCGTTGAGGGGCTTTGTCGGGAGATTAATTTCGCAGCAAAGATTACTTTGTTTGATGGGTGCAATATCTTCTTTAAACGCACCATGTGTGTTAGCATGATCAACGTTCATTAGGTAGATACGACCAGTGTCCTTGCGCTCTTGTACAAACGAACTAAACAGATCAATCGCCTTTATGGTTTTTTTACGTAGTCGTGTATTGCGCTCTGCTGTTTCGTATAGCTCTCTAAATTTGTCTTGATCGTTAAAGAATGCATCATACATTTCAGGTACATCATGAGGTGAGAACAGTGTGATGTCTCCACCTGTAATTAGGCGTTCATACATTAGCTTGTTAAACTGTACACCATAATCCATATGACGTACACGATTATCATCGGTTCCCTTGTTGTTCTTAAGAACCAACATATCTTCAATTTCTAGGTGCCAAATAGGATAATATAATGTTGCTGCCCCGCCGCGTACACCACCTTGAGAGCAGCTCTTTACTGCTGCCTGAAATAACTTGTAGAAGGGAATAACACCAGTATGTGTTGCATCACCGTTGCGAATAGGTGATCCAATAGCACGAATGCGTCCTGCGCCAATTCCAATACCTGCCTTCTGGCTAACATACTTAACTACTGCACTAGATGTTGCGTTGATGCTATCTAAACTATCACCTGTTTCAATTAGTACACAACTGCTAAACTGACGCTGTGGAGTACGGACGCCTGCCATAACAGGAGTAGGCAAACTGATATCAAAGGTACTGATAGCATCGTAGTAATCTTTAACGTACTGTAAACGTGTTTCCTTAGGATACTTGCTGAATAGCGTTGCACTAATCATCATATATGCAACTTGTGGTGTTTCGAAGATTTGACCGGTGGCACGATTTTGTACTAGATACTTGCCACGAAACTGCTCCATAGCTGCATATGTAAGCATATTGTCGCGGCTATGTTGAATGTAATCGTTCAGCTGGTTAATCTCATCTTCAGTATAAAGCTCTAGGATTTCAGCATCATAGAAACCCTTCTTAATGTTGTTGTTAATGATCTTTAATAGATGCGGAGGAGAAAAATCACCGTACACATGCTTACGCAGATGGTAAACAATTAGTCGGCCAGCAACGTATTGATAATTGGGGGTTTCTTCTGTAATAAGGTCAGCGGCACTCTTAATTAGAGTTTCTTGAATGTCAGAACTGTTTATTCCGTTATAAAATTGAATGTGACTTTTGATTTCTACTTCACTAGGACTTACACCCGAAATGCCTTCGCAAGCATAGAATACAACTTTGTGAATCTTGTCTAAATCAAGCTCTTCCTTGCTTCCGTCTCTTTTTGTAATTAAAATGTGTTTTGACATTCGTTTATACTCTTTCCTGTCGTGTTTTTTATTCTGTTTATTCTGTAACTATAAAAGTATCATTACATTATATAATGATATACTTATCTTGTCAACAACCAAGTTTATCTGATGTTATAATATGATTAGAAAATTCTGTGGAGTTTTTTCTACAAAAATCTAAGGTAACGACACTGCCCGGGATAAAATTGTATACCAATCCTTCATGGATTAGTACTAGCCCGTCAGCACCTGTTATGTGATTACTTACCACAGAAAACTGAAGCTCTTTGCTTTTTATGAAACCTAAGTTAAGTAAGGTACTTGCCATAACCAAAGTGGTACCACTTTGGCAGAAATAAAATTCTGAAACAATTTCAAATGGAGTTGGCCAGGATTCCGGAGTATAGTAATCAAATGACCTTCGCTCATTATTAATTTTCTCAAAGGCCTTAATTACACTTTCGAGTGTTCCGCTGTTTTTAATAGAACGCCTAAATTCTCTCCAGACAGCTAGCCGATTGGCAGACGTTTGGGTTTTAGTAAACATATACGTTTATTTATTCTAGCGTTACCATCTTCTTACAATATATTGCATATCTAAGTCCACAATACTTGGACTTAAATTATTTGTTGCATGAATATTAATTGCAGTGTTACTTGCACCAATGTGAGCTTCAAATGTAACATTACCTGATAATCCAGTATCTAACATTTCAGATGAAAAGTCTTGTAATATAACTGCGCCTGCGCCGCTGTTAAAATCTGGCCTTGCAGAAACTAATAGCTGACCCATTCTCTGATATTTAAGAGTAGCATCGGTTGCTTCTGATATTGAATATTCAATTACATAATTCTTGTAGTTCTCAGCACTAATTGATAGATCGTCAATAGCTGTATTAGCAGCATCCCTAGAAATTACTGCTGTGTTTAAATCAGTATAGCTGACTGTTTTATCACCTAATGCAACACTAGATCTTACTTGTAGTTCTAAATTAGTTTTTAAGTTCACAAGTCCTTTGATATTTAAATTATCAGGATCAGGTCTTTCAAAGAAAATTGTATTTACAGTTTTGTTGAAATCTCTTGCTTCTTCTCTACTATCAAATAAAATCTCATCAAATGTATTATCAATATTTAATTCATAAGGTAGTATTGAATCGTTTTCAGTTGTTGTATATTGGTCGCCAACTAAAACTTTATTAAATATACCAACATCGTCTGATTCTACTAAACTATTCATCCATCTTTCTAACTTAGCTTTAACTGTTGTGTCTTTGCTATATTCACCTTCAGTTAAATTCAATACAGAAAGGGTTGGTACTTGAGGATCTTCGTGTAATCTAAAATCTAAACCAATACTACTTGTATAAGCTGGTTTAGTAGTAAAATACACACGATTTGATGTTCCTGATACTAAGTTAAGTTCTGGCCAATCTGCAACAGCATTAACAGTAGCAATAGCAGAAGATATTGTAGTATCACTGCTTAAATTAATACTTCTAATAGGTGTAAATGAAGTTGTTGTAAGAGTTGTGTTTATTAGCACAGGGCTTACATTGCCTACAACTGCACCAGTAACCGCAGCATTAGGTGTTATAAAGAATGTGTTTGAACTTGAAACTCTAACAGTAAACGTTGTGTTTGCAATTGATGCATTTGAGGAATTAGAAATAGTTACGTTTGAGTTAGCGGGGAAGCCATGCAAAGCACTAAATATTTGTACGTTAGAAACACCAGTATTGTCATTACCATAGTTAATATAGGATACGTTTGCATTTGATAAGAATGTATACGCACCCGAATCAATTTGCAAGACACCTGTGGCAGGATCGTTTTCAACTGGAAACACTTTCCCGTTCAAACCAGTTGTGTTGCTTCCGTCCACAATTAATACATTAGATCCCTGAATAACTCCATCTACGTTACCTGTTAGTGTAATAGTAGCATTTGCATTACCAACATCACTAGATGTTGCAGAAACTGTTCTTGTAACCTGGAAAGCGTTGGAAGGCATAGCTACAGTAATGTTACCCGAAAGTGCAATATTACCTGAAGTTACTTTGAGTACTTTGTTGTCTAGATATCCATTAGCAACATCCTCAACATATACATAGTTAAATGGACCACCTGGAGTGTAGGCTACTGCATCACCAACAACAAATGTTAAAGTAGTTGAGTTAGAATAAGTGTTACCAGCAACAGTTTGATCACTTCTACTAACAAGTAAATTACCTAGTGTTAAACTTGTAGGGTTAGATACTACCCCACCGTCTGCTGTAACTGCAATATGTTTATATTGTAAACCAATTAAGCCGGTACCAGTAGTTGGACTAACGGTAATTAGCTCTTCAGGGATATGTCTAAATTCTGGAATTTGATAAGCTGTATAGAAGTTTTCAATTGTACTTCCAGCATAGATATAAAATTCTGGAGTCGGTGTACTTTCATGAAACGCTAATCTAGAAGCAGCATCACCACCGTAAGCCCATCTCTCAACTTTACTTTCTTCTGGACCAACTAAATTAGTTGGTTCTGGTCCTGCAAGTGCCTGAATAACTGACGCATTACTAAAGTAGCAAATTGAAACTACATCACTAGATAATGGGACTGTTCTAAAAGTAATTTGATGTGTGCCGGTCGATAGTGTATTAGCACTAAAAGAATAATCTGCTGTAGCACTAGGAGTAGCATTTGCGCTGTCTGCAACTAGAACTGTATCATTCTTATAAACAGTTAAGTCTGAAGCAATAAAACTAGTGTTAGCTAAACTAACAATATTATTAGCGGTAAATGTTAAATTGTTACTTGTGCTAGCGGCAATGTTAGAAGAAAATTCAACTGTGTTGTTTGCAGTATATACATCAACAACAATAGTACCTGACGGGACACCTACACCAGTAACTGCATCACCAATACTGATATTAGCATCCAGTGAGGCATTCATTAGGATTTGGTTTGATGTGACATTACTGTTTGGTGTAGCTGTGGCAACTGAACGCATGTTAGCGCGGAAGACAGGATCAGTAGAACCAGTTTGTTTTATATCACTTAAATGCCATTGTTTAGTATCAGTTGAAATTTCTCCGTTAAAAAACTTTTTAAAAGGAACAGTAAAGGCAATAATATTATTGTTAGCTACGCTAATAGTAGTTGATTTTGCACCTAATGTTGTTTCAAAGATACTTGTTTTATTATCAGTACCTGCAAAGTCAGGATCAGATCCTATGAACACCTGTTGAGTATCCATAGCGAATCCAATTTCGCCCGGACGTAAGGGTTGAGGAAGGTCTTGCTTTAGACCCCTACGATTTTGAATACGGGAAATAATTACTTTGTTGTTATCTTCAGCCACTGTTAAGTCTCCTAACGCTTAACAGTATTTATCACTTTTTGAGTTTAACGACTGTAGTACTGCGCTAGGCGTTCGCCCCATAAATTGCAATAATGCTCAAACTCGTCGTCTTTGATAATGTAGTCTGCAAACTTAGCTTCTCTATCCACCATTAGAATACTTACTTTGCGAATGTTTGTACCAAACATTTCGTTGTGTGCTAGTGCATACGCACAGCCCTGCAAAAAGTAGTCCTCAATCCACTCACGCTTTTTCAGCTTCTTAGCTGTCTTAAAGTCAATGATACTATCTTCGCCTTCGTAGATACCAATAGCATCACTGGTACCAGCGTACAAGCCTTTTGCAATTAACCCTACTTCTGTACCCCAAAGTTCATTAACTTTGCCCAAGCCTTGTTCAATCATAACACGACTCATTTTGCCAGCAAGTATACTAACCATGTTATTGCCAAAGTTATCCCATTCTTCGCCAAGGATAAACTTTTCTAATGCATTATGTACTTTGGTACCAAGCCCGGCGGCTTGTTGAGTCTGTCGATTAGCCTCTTCTTCACCTATGCGATTCTTCCACTCAATGAGGTGAGTTTTATCGGCAGTGCTGTCAAGAACAGTAGTAACGCTGGGGACAGGTTCAGCGTCATCGCCTACATACTGTCGCCCAGCGGGTGTTTGTAATCTTTTGAGTTGTGGATAATTGTATTTGTTAATAAGCATGTCTTAGTATAACATACTTAACTAACGCTGTCAAATTTTATTTAAAAAATGGTAAAAAGGCTTTTACCTTATCAATATGCTTTTGTAGATACTTTGCTTGAAAGTTTTTAGCAATTTGTGGTTGTGGAAGATTCCATCCGATGAAGGCGCCTACTGCTACCCAAAATAATGTTTCTAACATGTTAACTACCTCTCTATAATTAGTTTACCAACTAATATTCCATTGAATAGTGCTATTAGTTGTGGCGTTAGTAGTAATGTTTACACCATATCCTAAATTAACAAAATAATCTTTAACAAAATTAATTTGATCAAGTTTAGTAGGATCGCTTGTTACAGCATTATAAACATAATAATATGTGTTACTAGTTGTCATTGTTGTACCGCTAGATACATTAGCATACAGCACGCCTGCATCAATATTGCTTAATACAGCATTTTCAATGCTACGAACTTCAGCATGAATAACACTATTGTTTCGAGTGTTTAGTCTAGCTTGACTAGCATTAACAAAAATATTAGCCATTACAGATCCGCCTTAATATCTTTCATAGCCTGATTTCCGGCCATGTTACTTACATCAACTGTTTGTTCTGCGTCTGTATTAGTGTCCGCAGGAAGCTCCCCTTTAGGCACAATTTTTTCTGCATCTACACTACTTGCAAAGCCACTTTTATCAACAGCCTGAATTAATTCGTCTGTTGTAGTTACAAAACCTTGTTTGGCTAATATACTTTTAAACTTTTCAGTATTAATTTCTTTGATGTTCTTTGACATGTATCGAGTCAATAGATCTTGAACAGCAACTATTAGTTCGCCGTAATATCCTTCGGAAAGAATAATTTCACGAATTAACATCTTATACTTCGGCTCTACCTAATGGCTCTTCTTCTGGACCTGCTGCTGCTGGTTCATTAACATCCATACTTGGTTCTTCTTCTGGCATTTCAGGTTCAGCTAATCCGCCGCCTAGTTCACCTGTATCACCTAATCCGCCTACCATTTCTTCGCCAGTAACTGAACCAATTGCTTGATCTAAACCTGACTTAACATTCTTAGTTGCTTCTAAGTGACTTGCTAGTAAACCATTAACACTGTCAGTAAAGCTCTGTGCAGCTTGTGCGCCCATTTCGCCACGCATCTTATCTGCGATAGCTGGAACATCTTCGTTCATCATACGACCGATACGTTCAATCTGATCTTGAACATCATCAGCAAGAGCACGAACTGCCATTACAACTTCTGCTTGCTCAACGTCAACGTCTTCGTTTAAAATGTCGTTAATGATATCATCAAACATGCTTTCGTTCTTAGCACCGCTAATTTTATGTGCTGTTTCTTTATCCATTTTTACTGGATGCATATTACCTGATCCTTTAGGAAATTCAAATTCCTTTTTACCTGAAGCTGCTGCATCTGCTGCTGCTTGGTTGTAAGCATTCTGTTCTGCAATCTTACGACCAAACATTTGAATGCCTGATAGTAGTGCTGCTTCGTCTAAGCTGTTTAAGAATTCAACAACAGCATCACGACTCTTGCCGCTTACCTTAGCAAAGTTGTTTAGCTTTTCTTCAATTGCACCATAGCTTGTAGTATCTTTTAGTTCAACACCTGCTTCTTTAGCGAGAAGTCTTAGAACATTTTCAGCAACGTTCTTAGAAGCTAGTTGATTATGTGCTGGCATGCCAGTAATTGTATTGCCTATGGTTGCACCCATTGTGCCGCCTGCTAAACCTTCGCCCATACTGCACTCATCCATGTATTCCTTAGCAGCGGTAATAACGATAGGCATGACATATTCATCGTCATATGCAAAGCGATCGTCCATTCTGTAACGGTTCATACACTCTGCTGCTGCTTCGTCCATTGTGTAACCGCTATCCATTAAACTACGTACTGTTTCTTTAACCATTGAGCACATAGCTTCGTGTGCTGGAGATTTAGCGTACATACCTTCTGCGATCATAATTTCAATTACATCTTTGATGCCTAGGAACTTAGCATAATCAGGTTCTAGTTGAAACTTCTTATTTGTGCCACGTAGTTTAACTAGTGCCATATTGGTATTTTCTAGAACTTTTTCCAACTTCTGTTTAGAAGGGAAATTAGTCTTTACAGTAATACCAAATTGCTCTTGTAGCACTTTATTAATTTTGGCTACTTTCGTGCTTGGTGTTGTATTAAATTCTTTTAAAAACATAGTTGTTCTCGCTAACTGTTAAGTAATACAGTTATTTATCACTTTTAGTGTTCAATGGTGGGGTTGGTAAATGCGTTCAGCAAGTTCTACGTATAGTACTTGCTGCAAGTTTTAAATATTCAATAGAAATATCTAATCTAGTAATAGTAACTGCTCTTTTAAAACTATCTTTAGTAGTTTTTATAGTGTGTTTATAAAATTCGCAGTCATAATAATGCTTTGAATAAACGTTAATGTAATGTTGAATAGTGCTATATGAAGCTGTTTTTTTAGATTTGTTAAACGAATCGCACAAAAACTTTGACAATGATTTACTAGGTATATTTTTAATGATAGGCTGTTTTGTATAATATTCTAGAATTTCAAAAGCATCATTATTTTTAGAAATCACAAATATAGGCTTTTTAGCCACTTTGGCAGCGATCTCATTAAGTTTTTGAGATAGCTCCTGCTTTTTTGTTCGATTTAGCTTCATAGTAATATTTATTCGGCGTTTTTCTCTTTGCTTTCGCTTTTTGGAGTTCGCTTTTTCTTAACTTTATAAATGCTGGGATTTGGACGCTTAATAACAGCACCCAGTGGTTGAGCTACTACAGCTATGCCGCCGCTAGTAGTTTCAGTTATGATTTCGTTAATCTTCACTTAGTGATCTCCCATTAGGTTCAAAAATACCATATTGCTTTTCTAACAAATACTTTCTAGTTTTATTACTAGAGCATAACATATCGCTTGCTTTATCTTTCCATACATTTGGTAACAATCCATGTACCAGCAGTACTCCTGCTATCTTCCATGCCCTCAACAAGTGTTCAAAATACCCGTACCCTGTATCCGACAAATGGCTCATAAATTACTCCCGGCGGCTCGACTGTTTTCCGCCCATATATCCACCAATAATACCAATTAACCCTGTAATACTCATTTTCATGAGTGTAATGATTTCTGAATTTAAATCGCGGCCTGTATTAATAGCAATAACATAGTCGCCAATAATAATTCCTGCAAGAAGTAGCATCACGCCTGCTGTTATTGTAAAAACAATTTTATCTGCTACATTCATTTCTTACCACCCTTCATATTAGCACACCAGTGATACATTTTGCCTTTCTCACCGCCGTACTTTTTAGCCTTTGCTCTTAAATCAGTAACTGAACCTGCACAACTAGCACCAGCACGTTTTACACGGCCTGGACGACTTTTGCCTTTTACCTTGCCGTCTGCAAAGTTTTCAATGATATCAGTTATCTTCATTGTTCTTAAACCTAAAGTTCATACTAACAACAATACGCAAATCGTCTGAATGATTCTTTGTAACAAAGTGTGGCATAGTAGAGTCAAACATTACAAACTTATTAGGTTCTGCTTTAACTACTTCTTGTCTAATAATATAAGGGTTTGGCTTATATTGAAAAACAAAATCACCGCTGTTAGGCGGAACCTTAACATAGAACGCTGCACTAACATGTGCGCCGCCTACATAATTATCTGCTGACTCGTGACTGTGTAAGTTAGTCATTTCGCCTTTAGCATGTACTACTGACCAAAAAGCAGAGTTAGGATCGTTACCTTCTTGTCCTTGCCAGCACAATTCAATCTCATCGCCAAATGTGTTAAGCCACTCTTGTTCAAGTGTTCGTGCAATACGCTGTACTTGTGGTGTAAAATTAATTCTAATATCTTCGTAACGTATATCGTCAGCCCAATGAGCAATGTTGCGTCCTTCATTATAGTTACGCATTATCATAGCTTCAAGTTCTGATAGGTCCTCATTGAGAGAACCTATCAGATATTCTGCCTTGTATAATGTTACTCGATCTGCCATTAGTGTACAGTTGGTAATTGACTATAATCTACTTCGTAGAATCCATCGGTACCTAAACGCACTGCTGAATTGTATTTAGTGCCTAGTAGCTCTTGTGCTAGCACGCCAGTATGTGTTACAGAATCGTTTAAGTAGTTGTAGGAGTAGAAGTTAATACCATCTACTGTAGCAATCTTAGCAATGTTTTCTTTTAGACGCTGATCGCTCTTGAAAAACTTCTTAGCACCTTTGCTTACGTCCTTCGTAGTTTTTGATGCGCCTTTGCTGATGTCTTTGCCTACATCTGATGCGCCTTTGGCAACATCGTTTGCCGCCTTATTAGCTGCATCTGCTGCATCCTTAGCTGCCTTCTCTGCTGCTTTAGCGGCATCGTCTGCTGCCTTTTGTGCTGCGGCTGCTTGTTCCTTAGCAATGCGATCTGCTTCTGCTGCTGCGTCTGCGGCTGCTTTAGCTGCGTCATCTGCTGCTTTAGCAGCTTGGTTAGCAGTATCAATGGCTGGGTTTAAATCAACGTTCATGTTGACGTCACCTTCTAGACCAACTAGTAATGCAGCATCGCCTGAAATACCTACGCTGACTTCGCCGTCTTTGTATGTAGCATGTGCTTCACCTTCAGCGCCAACTTGTGCGCCAATACTTGCGCCAGCACTACCACTAACTTCTGCGCTGCCTACTGCGGTTTCAATCTTAGCTGAACCACCAGCATCTACACCAACACTTGCCCCAGCAATTGCGCCGCCGCTTACGCTGGCACCGTTCTCGCCAATTGATGCACTACCGCCTGCTCTAGCATATGCATCTGCATTAGCGTTAACACCGCCTTGTGCTGAAACGCCCGCTAGATCGACGCCGCCTATACCAACACTTGCATCACCGCTTGCACTTGCACCTGCACTAGCACTTGCTTCTGCGCCGACGTTTGCGCCAGCTGATGCATTCTTGCCATCCCAACCACCGTGTGCTTCTGCACTTGCTTCTACGCTAGCTTCTGCACTGGCTTGTCCTGATGCACCTGCTGTTGCTGTAGCATCTACACCACCTGCAATTTCTTGCTTGGCGTGTGCTTCAGCTGAACCTTCTGCACCAGCATTAGCCGATACACCTGCACTAGCACCTGCGCTTGCATATGAACCGTCTACACCTGCACTTGCGCCAGCATGAGCTTCGCCATCTGCGCTTGCAGATCCGCTAGCACTTGCGCCAGCTTTATCATTACCTGTTGATGTGGATGCACCGGTTGATGCTCCTCCGCTTACTCCTACTTTTTCTTCAGCCATTGTGTGTACCTCTTACTTTTTAAGTGTTAATTCAATCGTTAGATATGAATTGCCATCTGCGCCGGTAACAGATTTTTCTCCGGCTACTTCATAGTCTGGCATTAGTCTTGTAGCTCTACGTGCCAATGTTCTATAAAGTTTAATTCTACTCTCATCATCTGCTTTACTAGCGATGATAACGC